>Ga0213866_10000032_pt1 | contig 122059 bp, 105 predicted proteins | sample PICome_11_FD_160079 | JGI IMG/M metagenome (GOLD analysis project Ga0213866, IMG submission 160079) | Coastal seawater microbial communities near Pivers Island, North Carolina, United States - PICO284 | ecosystem: Environmental > Aquatic > Marine > Coastal | place: USA: North Carolina... | reverse complement strand
TAAAGAATCTGAAAGCGTAGTAGCTCCTCCAACCGAAAGAGCTTTCGATAAAGTAGCATTTTCGGCGACAGATAAAGAATCTGAAAGCGTAGTAGCTCCTGCAACGGAAGCAGCCCCTCCAACCGAAAGAGCTTTCGATAAAGTAGCATTTTCGGCGACAGATAAAGAATCTGAAAGCGTAGTAGCTCCTGCAACGGAAGCAGCCCCTCCAACCGAAAGAGCTTTCGATAAAGTAGCGTTTTCGGCGACAGATAAAGAATCTGAAAGCGTAGTAGCTCCTGCAACGGAAAGGGTGTTTGATAAAGTTGCGGCTTTTGAAACAGATAGCATATTTGCTAAAGATAGTGATGAACTTAATGAAAGATCCGTTCCGTCTGTGGAAAATTTAGGGCCCCCTACGTATCCAATCCTAACTCCGGAAGGAAGTAGAAGCGTTTCCTCTGCGTCTACAGAAATATCTTGGTTACCTATATGCAAGGATGATGCGCTTAAGTATATATCTCTAACTTTTTTTGAAGCAGACCCTATATCAAAGGTTTCGGATGTATAAGGAAGTATGTCTCCATTGAATTTAATGTCTCCGTTAACATCTAACTTTCCGCTTGGGACTATGGTGCCAATACCTAAATTACCCATGGAGTCGACGAATATCTCTGTTCTTTCACCATTACTACCTCTTTGCTTGATTGAGAAAGTTGATTGTGGCTGTGCTAATGTATTTGAGTCGCGAGTCACTGTGATACTTCTATATCCCATTTCAAGATTTTGACCTGCATCGTCCGCACCTCTAAATATTTTTAACCTTTCATCAGTTGTTCCAGGATCAGTTGATGATCCAATAGTTAATTCGTGACTAGGGCTTGTAGCTCCAATCCCTACGCGGCCAAAGCTATCTATAACTATCTCTGAATTAGATAAATCTGCTTTTCCATTTGAAAGCTCTGCTGAATTGTTTCCTAATCCTATTCCTATTTTATTTTCTTCTGCGTCAATAGATAGGTCAAAAAAAGTGTTTTGTGAGTTTGCTTTGTTTCTTTTATTTATTCGAATACCTTTTACTAAATCAGAATTAGAAACATCTTGAAATCTTGCCATTAAATGCACTCCAGAGTTTGACTCTTCAATTCTTAACTTCTCTCCTGGATTTGTTGTACCAACGCCAACATTGCCTCCATCTTTTACAAAAATTCCGTTTCCACCATCGTCTTCTAAAAATAATCCCGCAGAATCTCTTGCTCTAATTTTATCTGCAAATATATATTTTCCATCTGCAACCCCTAAATTTTCGCTTGATTCCCATGACTCATTGAAGGTAGATCCCCATGTGAATTTTTTATCTGTAGAGCCCTTTAGGGTTATACCACCCCCTTCAGCGGTAGTATTTGTAGGATTGTCTACAGAACCTAATTCAATATTGTGGTCATCAACTGTCACTGTGATTGTATCGAGTGTAGTCGTGCTGCCTTTTACTGTTAAATTATTTTTGATAAAAACATTACCTGATATATCGACATTATTTGAAATATTTACATTGTCATCAATATATACCGTATCTCCGGTTGAACGTATCTCATCAATCCATAAATTGTTTCCACTTATTACATCCGAATTAAATATATGTTTAGATATCATTTTAATTTATACACTTTTTTTAACGAACTGCATGAGTATGTATTTTGCATGATGTGGGTAACTGTTGTCCGAAAATTAAATTGTAGGAATTTTTACTGACTCCAGAAACCAAATAAGGTATTAGTATGTCTTTCGATTCTATCGCAGTTGAAATTACGGGCTCTGTATGAAATGGTTCTGGAAAATCAATTTCATAAATATCCTTGCCCCCCGAAACTTCTGTAATAAAAGATTGAGTTCTTGTTTTGTGTACTGCTGATTGCCCTGTTACTCTAGCTGATGTATGAATTTTATATCCATCATTTAATAAATTTGAACCAAAGTTTATGTGGTATTCGTGCAAGTTTACTCCAGAAATAAAATATGGTACAATAGGTCCACCTTCATTATTTTCTAGAGATAAAGTAACTGATGGTTCTTCTCCGAAAGTTTTTGGAAAATTAATTCTGTAAGAATCTGAGCCTTTATTTAATTCGGTGGTAAATGAAACTGTTTCATCGCTTCCTCCATATACTCTTTCCCATTGTCCGTCTAGACCAGTCGTGAATAAACATTCTAGGTATGCGTCCCCAGTCACAGAAAGCTCTGCGAAGGGAGTTGTTGTATTTATCCCGAAGAATCCACTCTGGTCAATCCTTGCTTGTTCTTTTCCGTTTGTAAAAAATTGAATTTTGTTATCTTCTATCTCATTTAATACGATTTTTGTTCCGCTACCTGCCGTTATGTCTATTTTATCGTCAGTATATTCAATAAAAGTATCTTCATCATTTAAATGGTACAATGTTTTTCCGAGAAAAATGTTTCCAGTGATTTTTTCGCTTCCGTCAATGAATGAATTTCCTGTTTGTGTGAAATTGCCTATTCTATATAAATCTCCGCTATGCCTCGCAAATCCTGTATGTGTTGTGTTTCCTATAAAACATGACTCTCCTGAAACATGGAGTGTATATTGAGGTTCTTTAATTGTGGTAAACTCTTTTATCAAAACACCAGAAAAACTAAAATGACCTAAATCCCAAAATGGTTTTGAAAATGTTTTTTCTCCGACAAGCCTATATTTTGAATATTTATCTTCGATATACTGATTTAAAGAAAACGAGGTTTCAGTGTTTTCGTCGTTATAATCCGATTGGCTTAACCCTGAAACTTTATGAATTGTGCGCCAGCTTTTTCCGTCATTAGAGGCAACTACTTTAAGGTTTTGGGCTGCGCTTTCTATGTTTTTTCTATATATTGAAAATCCTTTATAATGAAAAGGTTTTTCGAAATTAATTTCTAACCAAGCTCCCCTCATTTCCCTATGAACATCATCAGGGTGCAATAAGTGACCATCAAGAGTTATGTTTGTGGTGTCGTTGTTTAATTGAGACTCAGGCGTATTTGAGTTATAATATCCTAGCGGCTCATAAATCTCATAAGAAGATATAGAGGTATTTAAATTTGGTTCTCCTGGAGCATTAAAGTCTATTCCTCCAAAAGAATTTTTGGTTACCAGTATATTCCCGCTCATTTGTTGGTGACCGACAACCGTACATTGATAAAAATACGCTCCGGTAGCAGACGCATTGAAAGTCGTTAGCCCTTGGTTTTCTTGGGCAATTATATTACCATTATAATCTTGAATTGATAATGGATGAGCACCTATTTCATTAATAAAATTGAGTTGATCTCCCTGTTTTACCGATAAACTTGGATCCTTTCCATTGGCATCTCCAGTAAACGTATAGTCTTGTCCGTCTCCAGAAGTTAAGTAAAAATTGAAATTTTGGTCCGAAAGTGTTTCTGTTTTTATTCCTCCTCCAAAATCATATGAAATATAACCTTCGGCCGAGTCTGGAAAGTCGCTATAAACAGGTTTCATTTCCCTTCTGTCCGAAAAATCTAAACCAATACCCACTTTTTGAAAAAGACCTGTTTGTCCAACAAAAATATTTCCACTTATATCTCCAGTTTGAACAATATCTATAATTTCATTTGTATAAATTGTGCTTTGGAATGTACATACATCTGCAAAAGTTTTTTCTCCGCTAATTAATTGGTTGCCCGTTAGCATAACTGAATTGTCCAATATTGAAGCTTTTAGGTTTTTGTAGTTTATCTTTTCGTTATGAGATCCAGACTCTGTAATAAGAAATAATATGTCATCATCTTCATTTCCTTGGCTTACAGGCATAGCTGCATGAGGAAAAGGTTCAAGCCCATGAGATTTCAAGTATTGCTTGCGACCTAAGTTTGAAATTCTATTATCTTTGTTCATTTATTAAAAACCTTTATATCCTGATATGCTTGAAAAAGTATGTACTGTGAAGTTGTTTATCTCTTTTGAAAAAATAATGTTATATGAACTTTTGTTTACACTAAATATGGCATATTCTACATTTGTATCTACGCCTTCTATTGTTGCCGACACAATTGGCGTTGTTCCGAAATCAATTGGAAAATTGATTTTAAATTCTTTGCCTGGATTTGAGAATGGAGTTTTAAATCTTTGGATTGCAAGTCTATTTGAGCCTGCGTCTTCACATGATACGTGCGGGTACTTCTCGTAGTGAACATAATTACTCCCTTTTTTAAATGATGTTTCCAGCGCTGTCACGTGTAGCAAGTAGCCTCTTGAGGTAATCTCAAGGGGGAACTTTATATTTAAGTTATATTCTGTTAAATTTTTAATAATTGGAACGGAAATAGGAGGAACGTTATGGCCCTCGAGACTTAATGAAATAATTGGTTTATCGAAAAAAGTCTTTGGTAAATTTATTTTATACTCATTATTTCCGGGCCTTATTTCGTGCTTGAATGAAACCGTTTCGCTATCACCTCCATATACTCTATAGAACGTTTTATAAAAATCATCATATCTGTATATATTCTCTACAAAAGCTTTTCCGCTTACCGAAAGTTCTCCAATTGGGTCCGTATTATTTATGGATAAAAAACCTGTGTTATTGATTTGAGCTTGATTCTCGTCGCTAGTATGAAATATAATTTCTTGAGAATCTTCTTTTAATTCTGTTTTTGTTGAACTTCCAGCGGTAAAATTAATAGACTCATTACTTAACTGCAAAAATGTATCTTCATCATTCAGGTGTATAATTTTTTCGTCTGCATAAATGTCTTTCGTGTAAGTTTTGCTTCCAGAGATAACTGTATTTCCAACCTGCACCGAATCTCCAAACCTTAAATAGTCCCCTTCTTGCCTAAAATGGCCTGTATGGCGAGCGTCTCCAAGCATCAAGGTGTCGCCTGATATATGTAAGTTATATGTAGATTCGTCTAATTCCCGGTTGTAAAAAGGTTTTCCTACTCTTAAGTTTTCAAGTAGCCCAGTTTTTCCTACAATTGCAACGCCACTAATGTCTCCAGTTAGAGTTATGTCTATTAATTCATTTGTTTGTATTCTACTTTGGAATGTACATACATCTGTAAAAATCTTTTGTCCGCTAATTAATTGCTGGCCAGTCATAAACACACAGTGATCTAAAATAGATGTCTTAAGATCTTGGTAGTTTATCTTGTAATTGTTTATTTTTTCTCTAGCTACCAAAAATTCAATATCTGCGTCATCTTCATTTAATAATCCATTAAAGGGATGGTAGGGAAAATGATGAGAAGCTAAATCAGCGGACAAGTCCTCTGTTTCTTTAAGTTCTGAAATTCTTTTATTTGGCATAGCTAGTCTTTTATTTATACACTTAATAGATCAAAAGGTGTAATTGCATTAATGGGCTGCGCGGTTTCAAGAATAACATATGAAAAATTAGGTATATTAGTAACTGATTTTCCAGCATACAAAGATAATGGTACAACTTCTGGGGATTTAATTAGAGTTCAGAGTTTTAATTATGGTTTCCAGCATCCAGCTATAGACATAAAAGAAATCGGTTCTGATAATTTAGTATTAAGAAATGATGAGTCTCCAATATTGCGTCAACCAGAAGTAACATGCGAGATTAATTATCTTTTTTCTAGCGGACAAAATGAACAAGCAATTGGGTTATATAACAAGTCAGATGGAAGTGTTTTTAAGAATTTTTTTGAAGCAGATTCTACAGACGATATAAACATAGTTGCTGTGGGAGCTAATGACAGAGATCTTCGTGATCTAAACTTTGTGGAAAAAAATGGTTTTTCGGGATATCATGTAATCGGTTTTGGTAACTGTTTTTTAAAAAATTACTCTTACAGCGCTGAAGTAGGATCCTTGCCCGAATCAACAATTTCTTATGCTGGAAGCAACTTGAAATTTGATATTTATAACCCTGAGGAAGTCCCTTCGCTACCATCAGTTAAACTTGGCGTTAATAACCCCTTTTCTGAGGAAAGGCTATATCTTGATGAAGACTCTTTTAGCGAAAGTCTTCAAGAGGAAGCTAATGCAATTATGCCTGGAGACATGATCGTTGAAATTACAAAAAAAGCGGGTGAATATGGAGGAGCTCCATTAGAATCGGTGCATGCAGCCATTCAAAGTGTAAATATTAATCTACCTGTAGATCGCCAAGATATCTTTGGGTTTGGTAGTAATTATGTATTTGACAGAAAACTAAAATTACCTATTATTGCATCTGCTGATATAAATATGATCGTAAGAGAGTATTCTACTGGTCAAATAGAATCTTTTTTTAGAGAGGGTTCAAGATATGAAATATTGATAAAACATACCGATAGATCTCATCAAAAAGGAACCTTAGCGGAAGCTAACGTTATTCAAAATATCGCTATAGATAATGCTCAATTAAAATCTCAATCTTTTACTAATCAAATAGGAGGCCAGTCTAATGTATCCAGTTCGTTTTCTTTTGGAGTTAGTGTTTCAAAAGGTTTAAGGATTTACGATAAATAAAAAACCCGCATAAAGCGGGTTTTCTATATTATAAGAGATTTTTTAAATACCTTTTAAGCAAATTGCCCGGTAATAGTTAAAGCGTTTCTTGATCCAGAGATCATCAGTCCTCTTGCTAAATCTTCTGGGCCACCAATTTGAGCGGTAAATGTCAAATCTACGCTCTTGTTATCTCCAATAGAGGAACTAAATGATTCTCCCTCAAGAAGAGCTCCTTTCACTCTATATTCGATAGCTTTCTTTCCTGTACCATAAGGTTCTGGTTCGCGAAGAGTAAATACCAAATCATGTTCTTCTGTGTCCCAGATCAAATCTGCTACATTACCTTCTTTTAAGTCCGACATAATCGCATTAACGCTAACATTAACGTTAACTGGATAGTCTACAACTCTAGCATATCCATAAGGGCTACCAAGTCTATTAAGAATAGAACGAGAAAGAGGGATGTCAATTGAAAAGCTTTGAATATGCGCTGCTCCTGGAGTGTAATCATATGGAGCATCTGCGCTTGGAAGTTGTTCAAATTCTGCAGCTCTTCCATCTGTTCCGAGAGACATTGTGATATCTCCTGGACGCAAGCATGACCAGCCTTCTGTTTCGTCATCTAGGTTTGGAGCACTATCATTTAAAACTCCACTAATTGCAGGTGGAATACTAAATTCAATTCCGTCAACAGGAATTCCATAATTTGTATTGATTGCAGGAGAGGCTAGCCCTGTTGTACCAACATAACTTTTTAAGTTAAGTCCGTCGACTGTAACGTTTGCGGTTGGCATACTACCCACCGAAGCTTCTACAGAATAATTGGATATGTAACCATTGCCTAGAGCAATCACGTTTTTCATATTATCCATGTCTGTATTATTTACGGCGTCATGGCCTTCGCAAGTAGTTAAGATGAAAAAGTTTTGTCCATCATGGCCAACTGGGTCTCCACAAACTAAGCCTTCTACTATTTCATCAGCTAGAGCACTTTGTTCACCCAATACATTCATTCCTAAAATTCTTTCATTAACTCCATTAGTAATATAATAAGAGAAATCTAAAGTTACTGTCGGAGGATCTATCGCAACAGAGTCAATTCTTGCTAATTGCCCAAACTGATTTACATCTTGCCTATTAATGGAAAAGCTGTAGTTTGCGCTCTGCACTCTTCTTAGTTGTTGAATACCTGTACGAATCTCTCCTCCCTCCGCAACTGCAGATGCGTATGTTGCGTGCGTTTTATATCCTGCTCTGGTACTCCAGTCAGATGCGGTACTAAAGTGATGTCCTGTAGCGTCAACTGTGCCTGCATATAATGCCTCACTTTGATAAATTACTCGTGCTCTATGTTTGTCTGCCATAATATTTTAAAAGGTTAAATTTCTTTCTCTAGTTACATTTTTTATTTATAAAAGGGAATTATGATCGCGGAAATCTTAAATTAGTTACCTCAAAGTCAATAAATCCCACAAATAAACTAGGGTCTATATTTTTATTTATTCTGTCGCTTAATTTAGAAACTCGCGCTTCTTCTATGTGAAAGTATTGTTGTTTTGTATTATCTGAAAGCTGTTTATAATTAAAGCCTGTAACATCTCCATATTCATTTAATGGATAATCTTCAAAACTTAATTTTGCATATACTTCATTTTTTGCATCATTAAAAATAGATAGCGCGCCGTCAAGTTGATATGTATTTTCTGCGAAAACAACACATCTTATATTTGTTGATGTTTTATCTTCTCCGCCGAACGAATAAGGTTCATTCTCTGATATTTCTGAATTAACAAAGATAGCAGGTATAACTTGTTTATAAGGCGCGATTCCTGATACGTCTTGTTTAAATCTATTATTTGTATCGAATTTACTATCTATTATTAATTGCTCTTCTGTTTGATTAGTGATATAAAAATTAAAGTCTTTTACTGCATATTCTCCACTAACTGTAGATTTAGAATCTCCAAATGAAGAATCAAGTATTGCTCGTCCGTTATCAAAGTCTAATTTTAATCCATCTGCATCTCTTGGGATAAATGTGCCGTCATCATATACTCCGCTAGGAATATTTGCGCCTTCTATGCTGCTATCAAAAACCCACTGCTTGTGAGGGCTGCTATAGCTGACTAATCCTGGGCCTAATCTATCGTCACTCGTGTTTGGATAGAAAGTTGATACATAATTTGTATAAGCTTCACCTTTTCTTAATAGAAAATTATCTGCCCATAACATAAAACTTGTTGTTACTTCGTGTTGGAATTGCGGTTTCATATTTAAAAATTGCGCGCAGATATTCTTTGTGCGCCACTAATATTATTTAAATTATTTTCAAATTCTTCTAGCATAGGTTTTATATATGCCATTCTAAGTCTACCACCTAACCTATTACCTCCTTGTATGCCTTCGGAAGAACGACTGCTCTTGGCGTCAACATACATGTATTGGCCCAGATTTGGTATACCCCTGCCTTCAAGCTCTCTTAGCCAACTAGATCCTTGAGCCCATGGCATCGGGGTCACTTTATAAAGATCATTTATTGATGGTATATTTACCGCATAAGCCCAAGTAAAACCTGATCTCATTACTCTTCTTTGTTTAATTAAAATATTCGCTTTCACTAATAATTGTTCAATAGGCCCAATAGGGTCATAGCCTGATTCGAAACCTATAAAGCCAAAAAGATTTCCTTCTGACAAGCCTCCACTATAATTAGGAGCTCCTTCAGCAACCTTTAATTCTCTCGTAATAGGATGAGCTCTGAAGTCTGAAAGTAATTTTTGATGCGCCGTTTTAAATTGTTTATCTATTAAAATACGAACTTGTAAATTTAAATCTTTATCTGATCTAAGTTGTTTTTGAACGCTATCTCTAACAGATCTATCTTTTATTCTAGCCACTTGATTCGATTGGTCTGAGGTATAAAGTATAAAATTGAACTACATCAAAAAGTCCGTGAGCTCTAGGATCAGATTCTACCCTGAACATTCTGCCGTCAAATTCAATTCTTTTAGCTTCTTTTATATATTGATAATCTTCGATTTTTAATTTAATTCTAACTAAACTATTTGCATCTGGTCTATCAATTTTTATTTGTGCGTCTGCTTCTCCGAAATTTTCTAAACTGCGATCTGTATCATATCTTATTCTTGCTTTAAATACTTTTTTAACAGGGACGTTTTCTACGCTTTGATTAGTTGCGCCTCCGGTGTTATATAAATAGTTGTAGTTTGGGTCTGTGCTAATAATTACTTTTTGAGCTTCTTTGTAAACAATTATATCTCTTCCAAATGTATCATGAAGATCAAGTAAATTGGCTGCAATCGCGGCCCTGTCAGTCGATGATAAAAATTCTGCCATAAGTAACTTTACACTAAACTATATTTTTTGTGTATTACCTTTGTAGGTACAAGGTTTATGGACGCAGAAGGTATTTTCAAGAAGTCCTGTCAAAGGAATACGGTTTCCCTATTTAAGGGTTTCCTCGTTATGCTTGAGGATTTGCATAATGAGCATCAGATTCATTTTCAAAAATTAAAACGGAATCTGCCTGAAGGTTGTGAACCTATTATCAATCAAGCTAATTACTTCGATGAAGAGAAGTTGCAATATTTAAGAAAAAGAACTTTAGATATTGGCAACGAAACTATTAGAAATATCGAAACAGAATTAGATAATTATACTATAGGATTTACATTTAAATAAAAATATTATGGCAACTACGGAAACACCAGAAAAGACACCAACTATGAATGATACTCGTAAAAAATTACGTGAAATTTATAGTTTTACTTTTGAAAAGAAAGAAAAGGTTAAACAGACCGAAACAAAAAAGATTAAAAACGAAGAGACTGGCGAGGAAGAAGAGGTTTCAATGACGAAAGAAGTTGAAGAACCTGTGCCTTATAGACTTGTCATGAAACAACCAACCCGTAGACAAATCGAAGATGCGGAATTAGAATTTAGTGTTGAGATGAGTAAGTGCGTCAAAAAAGGAATTCTTACTAAAGCCATGTTAGCAAAAAAGTACAGCGATACAGGAGGGCTACTTCCAGAGGAAGACGCAAAAGCTTTAACAAAAATGTATATCCGCTATGGCGAGTTATCCCAAGAAAGCGAAAGGGTCAGAATTAAAAGTAGCATCTCTGACGAAGATCAAAAAAAATTAGATGATATTTCCGCTGAAATCACTGAGCTTAGAAAAAATATTGTTGATGTAGAAACTTCATATTCTAATTTATTTAATCATACTGCAGATGTTCGTGCAGAAAATAAAGTTATTCAGTGGTATATTCTTCATCTCACTTATACTCAAAAAGAAGATAGTGATGATCTTATTCCGCTATTCGAGGGAAATGACTTTGATCAAAAGCTAGAGAGATATTATGAGCTTGAAGAAGAAGGCGATGAACTTTACGATATTGTTGGTGGTAAAGTTGCTGCATTATTTAGCTTCTGGTATTATAGTTCTGGCGCAGTATCAACAGCTGATTTCGCGAAACTAGACGAAGATATCGAAGAAGGTAGGATTTAATATGCGTGGAAACTGTAGCGCGCAGAAAAATATTTAGAGATATAGTTCGGGGATACTCTACGGCTATAATCGAAGAAGAATTTATATACATTAAGCACCTAACACCTCACGATCAAGTAGAGCTTGAAGAGGTGGAAAATAAGTATTTCAAAATCGCGCAAAAACGTGGAGTTCCGACAGAAAAGGATATGCTTGACTTCTTAATTAAAGAAGGAGAGTGGAGCAAAGCGGAAGATAAGTTTATTGAAGAAAAAACTATTTTTATTGATAGCTTAAAGAAAGCCCGAAATAAAATGGTACTTAAAAGCTCTATCGATAAACAGTCTGAGCTTATAGACAAAGAGGAAAAAACTTTATTAGAAAAACAAAATCACAAAGAATCTCTTATTGGTAACACTTGTGAAAAATATGCAAAAGATCGTATGAATGATTTTTATATGATTAAAAGTTTTTACAAAGATAAGAATTTAAATGAAGTATTATTTAGTGAAAAAATTTATGATGAATTGGAAGATCATGACATTAAGAAATATATATTTAATTATAATGAAATATTTAAGGGCTTTACTGAAGAAAATATACAATATACAATATTAGAAGATTTTTATAGTCCATATTTAAGTTTTGCTGAAGATAGTATGCAATTTTATGGAAAGCCATTTTGTGCATTAACATATAATCAAATAAGATTAATTGTTTATACTAGAGTATTTAAAAATATATTTGATAGTAATGAAAATATACCAGAAAGCATAAGAAAAGATCCTGCTAAATTATTAGAGTTTGGTAGCAGCTCAAAAGAAGAAAGAGATAAAGCAAAAGATAAACTATCGCAAGGTGCTGCGGGAACTCTTGTAGGTGCTAAAGATGAAGATTATGAGTATCTTGGCATTGAGAAGCCTAAGGGTGGAGTAAGTTTATACGAAGAAGCAAAGAAAAAAGGCGGGACTTTAAATATGCAGGATTTGATGAAATTGCACGGCGTAGAGTAATATTTAGTGTATAATTACCTGAACTAAGGAATAAGGTAATATGGCTATAAATCTTGATGTACACGGTAATACACAACCTCTTGAGGCAGCGGTTCAGTCTGCTGTAAACAGAATTCGGCGTCAACCCATTAAAATTACGGTTGATGATAAGGGTGCAACTCAACCCCTAGGAAACATGAAACGGGCTGCTGATGAATTCAGCAAGTCGATGGAAGCTGCAAATGCTCGTATTATAGCTTTCGGAGCTTCCATGGCAATAATTAATGGTATGGCGGACGCATTTAAAGGAATGGTTCGTAATATGGTTGAAGTTGAGAAATCTTTAGCAGATATCAATGTCGTGATGGGCCTGAGCACTCAAAAGCTAGATGCATTTAGTGATGGATTGTTTAAAGTAGCTAAAGAAACTGGGGCTGCATTCAAAGTGGCTGCCGATGCAGCGACAGAATATGCTCGTCAAGGCCTTAGCGTAGAAGAATCCTTAAAGCGCACAAAAGACGCACTTATTCTTACTAGGTTGACAGGTATGGATTCCGCTGAAGCAGTTAAATCTTTAACCGCTGCAATGAATACTTATGGTAATCAAATTAAAGATACTACTGAATTAGTAAGTAAGTTCGCCGCTGTTGATGTTAAATTTGCGGTTAGCGCAGAAGATTTCGCTGACGCTATAGCTAGAACTGGTGCGGCAGCTAAAGGGGCTGGAGTAGATATTGATGAGCTAATTGGCTTGGTTACTGCCGCTCAGCAACAAACAGCTCGAGGCGGTAAAGTTATTGGTAACTCCTTTAAAACAATTTTTACTCGTATTGGAAGAACTGATACTTTAAATCAACTTGAGAATTTAGGGATTGCTGTTAGAGATGTCGAAGGTAAAACGCTTGGAGCAAAAAAAATATTAACTGATCTCGCAAACACTTTCGATTCATTATCTGAAGCTCAAAAAGCTCAAATAGCTCAGACTGTCGGTGGAGTTTTTCAAATCAACGTTTTGAAAGCTGTTCTTGGTGATGCCGCGAAACAAAATGGTATTCTCGCGAACGCAACTCAAATTTCTGCAGGAGCAACAAACGAAGCTATAGAAAAAAATGAACAATTAAGAAATACCATGGCCGCGATGGCGACCGAAACTGGGCTAGCAATTAAACAAGTTTCTGCTCAAATCGGGGAGATAATGCTTGCCCCAGGAATTGAAAAGGTTTTAAATATAGTCAAAAGCGGCGCAGAGGGTTTATCTGGAATTTTAGGAGACGGAGAAGGAACTGGAAATAAATTTGCAAATGGATTCCTGAGAGGTTTAGGTAACGTAATTAGTGGTCCAGGCTTAGTTATTATAACAGCTGTATTCGGTAAGTTATTTTTAAAAGCTGCAAGTTTCGCTAAAGAAAGTTTAACTTCATTAATTGGAGTAACTAGCGAAGCTCAAAAACAAAAAGCAATTCAAACATCTCTTGTAGGACTGTTTGGAAGAAGCTCTGAGTTGAGCAAAGAAATGTTGCGCACGGACATTTCTAGGACAGAAAAAGAAAAAATTATTCTTGGACTTTTAAGAGCTCAAGTGGCTGAAGCAAAAATGCTCGACTCTGTCGCTAAAAGCAGTGCAGCTACATTATACTCGAAAGGCTTCGGAGCAAACCTAACACCTCGCAGGGGAAGGGCTTATGGTCATATACCAAATTTTGCAAATCCAGAAAGAGAACAAGCTGCTCGCGGTGGGTATGCTGCAGGAAGTATTAGATCAATGGATATGCCTGGCGAGGGATCTATTATTTATAATAGCGCAGAAAAAGTAAAAACATTCTCGGGATTAAGTCAACCAGCAATAATGCCTCCTTTGTCTAGTAAGGCAGGCAAAAATTATCAACAAGCATTTGGGGCTGTACATGGATTTGATCCATACGCAGCTAAAGGGTTTGTTCCTAATTTTAATCGAGGCGGAGCAGGAGTCAATCCTCAGGGACAAATATTTAACGCTATTAATTACGCGCATATGCTAACTCCCGAAACTGGTTCTAGAACTGTTTTAGAGAAACCAGCAACCTCTATATATGGAGTGCCTAAAGCTAAATTACCAAAAGTAAGATTTAAAAAATATGGCGTCTTACAAAATGCTTCCACAAGAGCGGAAAATAAGAAAAAAAATTTAGTCGAACAGCTTTATGAATCTGTTGAGAAAACTGCGGTTAGACAAGGTAAAATGCTTGCCGACTCTTTTAGAATTGGGACGGGGACGGCTAGCTTAAAATCTATAAAAGATTCATTAAATGATGGCTCTAGTGGGGCAGCTGGAGCTCTAACTTCTGTTGTGGGAGCATTATTTGAAGCTGCTATAAGTACAAAAATAAAACAAGTAAAGGGGCAATCTGGTGGCATAGAAGGTGTTGCTCAGGGTATAGGTGGAGATTTTGATTTAAGGAATCCTACTAAAGAGCAAAAAGAGGATCTAAAATTATTATTTGGAGGAAGCTGGTCTAAAACTAATCTGGCTGATTACAAAGCTCAAGATTCTACAAGTAATGCTCAGAACATGGCCGATAAAATACTCAAAGAAAAGCTTTTTCGCTCTGGAGGTAAAAGTACTGATCCTGCACTAGCATTTGCTTTTGGCAAAAAACCAGGAGTTGATCCAAGAACGCAAAAAAGAGGTTTGTTTGCGCAAGGTTACATTCCTAATTTCGCAAACCCATTATCTGATGCAATAGGTAGAGAGCGAGAGGCAGGAGTTCCCGTTTCCCAAATCAGAGTAGGAACACATCCCGCTCTAATGAATAAAGGTAATCCAATTGGTCTTGGAGTAACTAATACTCGAGACGAACCAAATGGATTAAAAGATGTATTTGGAGCCAACGGGTATGTGCCTAATTACGCCTCAAGCTTTTTATCTGATTTTGGTGCAGGAAGAGATGAATATAAGTCAGCAGCCGAATTACAAAAAGAATTAAATGTTGAAAATAAAAAATTACTTAAAGAACAAAAAGAACTTAACCAACTAAAGAAATCTGGAAAAGATGTAACTAAAAGATTGCAAGGTGTTGAAAAACAATTAACGAGAAATCTTCAAGATCAAGCTTATGCATCAAAAATGGCTGCAGATTCTACTAAAAAAATGGGGATTGCTGCTAGAGCTGGAGGTTTAACACAAAAAGCTATTAACGCTAATCAAGCTTTTTCAAATAGTGCGGTTGGAAGAGGGTTGTCTGGGTTTGGGGGTATGGGTTTAATGATGGGAGCTCCAATGATTGCTGGCTTTTTACAAGAAGGAAGACAAGGAGAAACCGAGCAAGAAAGAGTTCAAAGAATGCAAGGGGGAAGTTATGCTGCTGGTGGGGCCTTGATGGGCGCAGGTACAGGCGCTGCAATGGGCATGATGTTTGGACCTCTTGGTACGGCAATAGGTGCCGTAGGCGGAGCTTTGTATGGATTGGCAAATAGCGCTAAAGAAGCTTCAGTTGCTCAGCAGGAATTCGCGAAAGCACGAACAGAAGCAAGCATTCAAACTGGTGCTGCTTTAGCTCAATCGTTAGCACCATCTTTAGCTAAAACAAATTTTGGAAAAGGTGGTTTAGTAGAATTTTCTTTTGGAGGAAAAAAGCGAAAGATAGATGTGGATAATTTCAATAAGCTCTCCGCTATAGACCCAAGTAAAAGTGGTGGATTTGGTATGAGAATGGGAGAAAATGTTAGGAGTCAAATGCTAGGCAGTCTTAATTTAGATATGCAAGATATACTTAGAAGAGGGGCAGGTTCTCCATCTGCAATTTCAAATCTATTAAAAGAATCTGGAATAAATGTTTCAAGAGAGCAAATTGATAAAGCAGTTTATACAGGAAAAATGGTCTCGAATCGAGGAGGTGCGACGCAAAGACGAGAAAGAAGAGGTTCGGAAGAACAAAGAAAAAGAATTGAAGATCAAATCTTAGCTCAAATGGGTACTGCCGCTAGACCCGAAGCGATTAAGGCTGCATTAGATGAATTGCCTGCAGATATGAAAATTCAAACTGCAGCCCTTAAAAAAGGTTCAACCGCAAGAGGGAGAAGCTTTGATAAGGGCGATCTCGAATATTTCTCCCCCGAAGAATTAAAAAAACAAATCGACGAAGGAAACCCTGCAGAAATAGCAAAAGCTTATGCAGATATACTTAAGCAGGTAGAAGCGCAAAGAGACTTGAATACAAAACAAAATGAAGGAATTATTCTTCAACTTAATCTCCAAAAAGCTCAATTAAAAGCTCAAAAAGCGGCGGCGATGAGCCAGTTAAAGATAAAAGATAAATATGATAAACAAGCAATGGATTTAAAAGCTCTAACTTCTCTTGGGGGTGAATTTTTGACAGAACGGCAAAAATCAGAAATTAAATACCAAGAAGCTTTAAATAGAGCCTCTGAACAACTAGCTCTCAAAGAAGATTCTGCATCTGCCAACTTGAGAAATCAGCTTTTATCAATGAAAGATGACACGTTGCAAAATGAATTAAAGAAAAATTTATTAAAATCAGAAATGGACAAGGATTATGGCGATGTAGATCCTCAAAGCACAGAATATAAGTCTAGGTTAGAATTTCTTGCTAAAACAGTAAATCTTACCGAAAGATTAAATGAGATGAGTGCTGAAGAACTCCAAACTTTATATGAACAAGTAAAAGTTGATGATGCTATTAAGAAGAAAATAGAAGTTATGGTTTTAGCAAAGGAAAACTCCGTTGACCTTGCAAAGAAAGAGAACGAGTTAGCTGGAGAAAGGGCTGGTAAGGAAAAAGTGATAAATGATCTTGTTGCCGGTAGACTTGATGCAATAAAGAAGCAAAAAGAAGCTCACCAAGATTATATTAGGACGATGGCATTAGGGGACAAAATCAGTAATGAAGTTAGAAAAACCACAAAATTGCAACGCACTCTTTCTGATGGTCCAGGCTACAAAAGGATATCAGAACGTCATAACATAAAGTTTAGGGAAAAAGAACTAGATTTAAGTTATGAAATAGCTGAAATAAGAAAAAATCAACTAATAGAAGAAAGTAAAGAGGCTGAAAAGCGATTGGAATTAACCCAAAGGCAAAAAGGTTTAGAATCTGGAGATATAGAATTAAAAAAAGGCGAAACAAAAGAGGGGGCGCAAAGAAAATTAACTGAAGAACTTAGAAAAAGCCACGATCGAAGTGAGCAAATTAAAGCCACAAATGATGCCATTATCGATCAAAAAACAAAACAGCTTTCTCTAGAGAAGAGAATAGCTGCAGAACAAATTAAGCATGAAGCATCTTTTTCTGGCGGTTTTACTGACGCATCTGATAAGATGTTAGATGACGCTAGTAAATTGGATTACCAGTTAGGAACGATAACCGCAACTCATTTTCGTGATGGACTAGTCTCGGCTATGGATGCGGCCATTAATAGAAGCGAAGACTTAGGTGATGTTTTGAATAATATTGCAATCGGCTTTCTTCAAGCTATTCAAAATGCATTTTTAACTTCTGCGGCAAATACAATTGTAGGAAGCATGGGACTTATGTCTAACGGAGGAAGCGTGAGAAAATACTCTGCAGGTGGAGGCGTTCCTGCAATGGTAACAAATGGGGAGTATGTTATGAATAGAAGAGCTGTAAATAAGTACGGCTCAAGTTTTATGCATAATTTAAATGCAAGAGGTGAGATTCAAGGTTTAAACGCAGGAGGTGAACCTGGCTCTGCACTACGCGCCAATAAAGGATCAAGTCGATGGATTGATTCTGGCAGAGCTTATCAAAGTATGCCTATGTCTGGTTTTTTCTATAGCGGAGAAGCCCAAAGCGTCGCTCTGGCGGAAGATACTGATGCTGCTTCGGCTATGCGCGCAGAACGAGAGAGGAAAAGGCAGGAGGCTATAAGAAAAAAAATGAAAAAGAAGGCTTTGAGGAATCAATTACTTGGCACTGCTTTATCTATTGGTTTAAGTATGGGGGTTAACAGCTTATTTAATCCGGGGGCAACATTTGTTCCAGGAGGTGTTAGCGCTGGTATGGAAGGTAGTGTTCCCATTGCGCCGGGAGTCTTTAATAACGGAGGACGAATTAATAAATACGCCTCTGGTGGACATATTTCTGGTAAATCTGGGATCGACCAAATTCCAGCAATGCTTAGCGAAGGAGAATATGTTATAAAGGCAAGTAGTGCAAGACAAATTGGTAAACCTATGCTTGACAAAATAAATGCAGGTAAATTTTATGACGGAGGCATGGTCGGGAGCGAAGATCCTGGGGTATCTAAAGTTAATTCATCCTCGGCAACTAATAATTTTAATATAACTCTTAATATCGATAAATCTGGAAAACAATCTCAAGAAAATTCTCAAGACGGAGATGATAAAAGTAAGGATTCTAGAGATAGAATGAAAGAGTTGACAGAAAAAATAAAACTACAAGTTTTAGGGGTAATTGTTGAAGAGCAAAGACCAGGAGGATTACTTGAAGATACTCGTCCATCATGAGCTATTCTAATTATGAGCAAACAATAGTTGTAAATGGCTATGCGCTATCTGGCGTGACTAATATTGATGGAAGTTATGGTATTAGCGAAAAACCTATTAAGGTTGCTGGAGTTGGTTTTATAGATGCATTAATCGAAAAACCTTTAGAGGGTAATTTTTCAATATCAAGACAAATGGTTGGTTTTGACCCTTTGCTTGAAACTAATGTTTTAGGGAAATATTCCTTTGATGAAAATAATTTGAGTGGAGTTATATTATACGATGATAATCGTAAGGGTTTCGGTTTTAAGAACGGGAGAATTAATAGTTATTCTATATCTTGCTCTGTTGGCCAAATACCTGAAATACAAACAGATATAACTGTTTATGGAGAACTAGGTAAAAATGTAATGAAAACAAATTCTTATGAATTAAAAAGTGATCATATGAGTTCGTTTGACGGAGATTATGTTTTTTATACTAATTCTTTAGGAAGGGTTCTTGATGCGGGCACAGTAAATTTACAGCCAAAATTTATTCAAAAAGATATTTCCATATCTGAAGGTTTATACGCTAGTCTATATGATGAATCTATAATAGTAGAAGATGGAGACGTTCTTGGTTTGGGTAAAAATGCTTTCCAAGGGGTTTCATATAAATTATCGGACATTATTCACCAAGAACACCCTGAGGTTCAATTCACTGATCAATCAAAAATAAAACTAAAAGTGAGCGATTTCGAGATCGACGCTATTAGTGATTTCAGTTATAGTAGATCAATTAGTTTAAATCCAATATATGCATTACCAAAGGGAGACAATGAAGATTGGAATTTGACAAACCAGGCAAGTTATCAAAACTTAGAGCCTATACAAATTAATGTGGAGTACCCAATTGAAACTAATATAAATTTTACTATGATTGCAGATGAATATGAAGTTAGGGAGGTTAAGGATAGAATTCAATCCGCTCCAAAAAGCACTGTAGAAATAGAGTTAAGAGATTCAAGAAATGATACTATCATCAACTCTTTTACCGGAAATAATGTAAGATTAATCGGAGAGACTATAAATTCATCTATAGAGGGTGAAATGTCTATATCTTTAAGTTATAAAGGTTATGATACTTACCATAATCCTGCATCATGAAAAATCCATACTTAAGATTTGAAGATGGAAAGATTACTTTAAACGGTAAGAATATTATGGTCAGCAGCGCAAGCTTGTCTATTGCTCCGTCTCTTCAAGAAGAAAGGGTTTATGGTGATTTGGATTTGTCAATTGTTGGGTCGAAGACTGAATTTGTCAAATATGCAGCCACGGATGGATTAAAGGGAAGCTTGTCTTTGTCTTTTTATATTTCTGCAGAAACGTTTGCTCAAGAAGGTTCTCCCAATTCAATAGATAGATTGTTTGATATTAAGGAAGGCATGTCCGAAAAACCTATAGATAATAATGAAGTAGGTAGATACTCGTTCAACAATATGTATCTAAAATCTTTTGGTTTTGAAATGACCCCTTTTTCTGTAATAAGAGCTTCTGCGGAATATGATATTTATGGAACTATAAGAAAAAATGTTGACAAAAGGTTCCGTAAGGGTTTGGTTGATTTTGCGCATTCATTAAAATCTTTTGGAAATTTAAAGGTTGCTGGGATAAATTCAGACTCTATTGCTGGAGGGCAGTTTGAAGCTTCATCGCTAAGATATAGTATAAAAGTAGAAAGAAAACTTAATAATAATATAAGAGAAAATGAAAATACATATATTTTTACTAATGCTGATGGCCCTGCACCTAATAGAGTTTCTGTTGAAAAGATTGAATCTGAAATGTCTATATCGGGAAATGAAATCGTGCAAAATTTAAATATGTTTGGAGACTATCAAAACTTGAACACTATAGAGGGTATAATTGATTCAGAAATCTCTGCTTATCTTTATGGCTTGAATGGAGAAAAGCTAGCTAAGTTTTCCTCCAAGGGTAAAATTCAAAATCAATCTATTTCAATACAAGAAGGTTCCCTCGCTTCTTCTGAAATAACAATTAAAGAGATTATTAAGTAATGGCTGGAGAATATAAAGTTTTCGAAAATCAACAAATGAGCCATATCTCTAATTATAGCGGCGTATTTGATCCTGACGGCGCATACGAGAAATTTGATTTTGTTTATAATACTGGGGATGGGCTTTTCTACTATGCAAGAGAAGATAATGTTCGTGGCGGTGGCGCACAAATTGAGGCTGCTAATCGATTTTCTTTAGTTCCTAGTGGAAGAAAGTTTATAAAAATAAAAGGTAGGCATACCAATAACATTATTGATGAATATAATCAATTGGATACTTTAGGTGTTTCTTTTAAGGAGGGTCAGACTATCGAAATAAACGGCTCTCAAGAGGGTTCTAATGGTAAATATAAAATATATGAAATAAATAAAAATTTTGATATTAGGATTAAGTCCAGCTTAAGTTTTGAGGATATTTTAGGTGCAACAGAAGTGGGCTCTGACAGTTTTTTTGAAGGATCTTGGTTTTTAAAAAATAATGTTGCTGGTTCGGATAATATTGTTTTAGATAACTTTTTTTGGTACGGCAGAGACTTTGGTGAGTGGGTTTATTTGTTTGACAAAATTTATTATCAATGGCTTAGATATGAAGAAACAGGGGGTTTGTCTCATCCTAGTTTACCTAAGAATTTAGATGTAGATGGGTTTGGCTATCATTATTATAAAAGCGATCCTGGTGGAATAGACGACTTGCTTATACCGATTAGCGAATTAGAAGTTTCTCATTCAAGTTTTGGGTTGGTAAATTTTTCAACCATAGAAAGTTCAAGTAAAGAAATTAATTTTTATTTACCTCAAGTAGAAAATCTAGATGACAGTAACCCTGATTGGTTCTATACTAATCAAAGTTTAAGTAGTCAGGGGTTAGCTTATTTGTTTGATGGTGGAGAAGGTTACTATGGCCCTGCAGGTTGGACTTATTGGCAAAGGTGGCCTGGGGCTATTAGCCAAAAATCAAAAGATGATCGGGAGGCTATTGGGGTTTATAACTTTACTAATAGTAAATGGTATAGGATTAGTAATGTTCAGCAAAGTAAAAAAGTTCCTAGAGCTGTTCAGCAAAGAGACTACCCTAATTCGCCAAGCGTTTCACTTCCTTCTCCGCCTTCTGTAGCTACACCGGAGCTAGAAAAAGATTTTAGGTCTAAAATATTAATTCAAGGCATTAATGATTCGACCGAAATTAAGGAATTCGAAGCTGCTTCATCTAATGAACTATCAATCAATATTCTCGATTCTTTTCCTTCTGATAGCCCAGATGTTTGGAGCTCTGATTTATTTTTCTTTGATGCGGATTATGGATCTAAAGTATCTTATAAAATGGAAAATAATGAAATTGAATATGGTAATGGATATATCTTTAGAGCCCCAAAGTCAATTAATGGATTAAGTTTGAATATAGATCTAAACTTTAAGAATAGAACTAACAAGGAATCTAATGCAATTATACATTTTGTCGAAAATCATCAAGGGCAATTAGAAAGAGATTCTCCAACTGATTACTTAAAGTATTCGCAAGGTATATCTGGATTTTTATGGGCTGGAGAGTCCTCGTTTCATCCATATGATTCTTTGAATTCACAAACCACTCGTTTTTTGTGTGACGAAGTAAATCATAAAATGAACTTTGAGAATAGCAATGATATATCTCTAACTTTAAAAAATTTTAGTTCATCTATCCTGAATAAGTCCGAAGGGATTTTTGTAAAAAGAGCGGATAGTTATTCTTCTTCCGAGTATTATGAATACAATGATGTTGTTTTCTCAAGCGGTAATCATAAATACTACTATAATATTTCTGAGAATCCGACTGTTGATACTCCTCCTGTTGAGTCTTATTATGATGAGGATCAAGTATTAAAATTTAAGGACTTAAATACAGGGGTTTGGAGTAGGGAATTTACATGGAAGCCGTCTATTGGTTTAGATGTGAATCAAAAATTTTATTTATCAAGAATATCTTCTGTAAATGGTTATTCTCAATACTACAGGGAAGGAATAAATGAGAGTTTGTTAGAATTAAATTTGAACTTTAATTCTAGGGATGACTCTGAAGCTTATGCCATACTTCATTTTTTAGAAGATCATTTGGGCTTTTTACCTTTTATATATTCTCCTCCCGCGCCTTACGATAGGAAGTTAAATTTTATCTGCGAATCGTGGAACCATACCTATGTGTATAAAAATTGTCATAATATATCTGTAAATTTCAAACAGATTCCATTTAATTATTCTGCAGAAAAAATTGATAATAGGTTTAACGTGGTAGATAAGAGTCCTGGCCAGCTTAAGTTTTCTTCTCCTGTTAATATATCTACCCCTGAGGATATTATAGATCAAGCTCGAAATTTTAGGCATAGAATATTCTTTGAGAATATTGGCGATTCGGAAGTTAATATATCTTCTATGGAAATGTCTTCACACCCTGATGTAAAGTTTCAAATTTTAGGGCAACAGTCTACGGAAATTCCTTTAATTGTTCCGGATGAATTAAATAATAATGATTATATTTTTCAATTACCTTCCAGTAATCTTCCGTTTGATTTAAACTCTAAGTATATTAAACTAAGCAAAGTTTTTACCAACGGGCCGGAAGGAGAAATATCTTTTAGGGTTATGATTGATAATGGAGATGGGACGTTTTCAGAACAGAAGGTTGGCGGTAATAGATCAAATCTTTTCACACAAAGAAACGACGGGCTCATCTATTCTTCTGTTTTAGCGAAAAGGCAATATTGTGATATATTTATTGATGAGGAGTTTTTCAAATCTAAATCTATAAGGAAGCTTAAGGGTGGGCAAAAAGGTTTTGCTGATATAATATATATATCTGATGAATCACTGGTTTATATTGTAGATAATCAAGGTAATAATATTTCTAATGAAGATGATGATATATTAATAACGAAAAGAACTCAATCTTTTTCTACTTCAACATTTAATGTTATTAATGATGGTATTATAGAAAATTTACAAGGTATAGTTAATATTAGTATATAATGGGAAGTTCTGAAGTAAAGTTAAATAGGCAGGCTGTATCTATTTTGCCTGATGTAGTCATTGAGCTTTTTGAAATAGATTTTAGTAGCTTACAGTATGTAATGGAGGAGTTTGAATCGTTGTTGGACACTTCTGTTGAATCAGAACCTATATACAGGTTTTGCTCAATGCAAAATGGAACTAATCCTATATATTGGCAAGGAAATGCTTATCAGCCTCTTCCTATTAACGCTTCAGGTTTTGAGAAAAAAAGCGACGGCAAAATGCCTAGGCCGAAATTAAGAATTGCTTCTCCGGCGGGCCTATTATCTAAAATTGTAAAGATGAATAAAGATTTTTTGGGCTGTAAGGTTACAAGAAAAAGAACTTACGCAGCTTTTTTGGATAATAATAATTATTTAAACAGAAACATCAATGATTTGTTTGAAAATCCATTTGGAATGTCTGATCCTGGGGCAAGTTTTTTAGATGATGTCTTTTATGTAAATAAAAAAGTCGGCGAACAAAACGCTTTCATTGAATTTGAGTTAACTTCTGTTTTGGAAATCGAAGACTCAATGGTTCCGGCTAGAGTTGTTTTGTCTAAGTACTGCAATTGGACTTATAGGTGCGAAATTGGTTGCAAGTATAAAGGTCTTCCCATTGAGACCTCTTCTGGTAAACCATTAACTTCTTCATTCGCTAGAAATGGCGAAGGGTATATTAATCCATCAGTATATCCAGATGGTATATCTAGTATTGCTGAATGGAGTAGATTCGGTAAAGATGGCGACAGCGAAAATCAAAAGGGTTATGATATGAACGATGTAGTGAAGGTTATAAATCATCATTCTCAAGATCCTTATGTCTCAACCCCTAAGGTTTTTGTGTGCGCAAAAAAACATGATTCCGCTAAAGATTTTCACCCTTTTTTTAGTCAAGAGTATTGGCTTGAAGATGCCTGCAGTAAAAGTATAGAATCCTGCAAAAAAAGATTTTCTCAAAAAGACGAAAGTCTTTTGCCTTACAATAAATCTGATGATAGAGGGTTAAGGTTTGGGGGTTTTCCTGGAACAGAGCAATTTCCTGTTGAAAGGTGATATTCCAGAAGAATTGCTTGAAGAAGCAAAAATATATTCTCTACAAAGACCAAAGCAAGAATCTTGTGGCATCTTTACCTTAGAAAGAGGCAAGTATGAATTTATACCTTTAGAAAATTTAAGCGCTTCCCCAGAGAAAACTTTTATCATTAATCCCGCTTATATTCTTGCGAAAAATATATATTGCATCTTTCATTCTCACATAAACATATCTGAGAAGCCAAGCTTTTCTGATAAGCAAAATTCTTCTATGTTGGGACTTCCCTTTTTAATATATAGTTTAAAGACAGATTGTTTTTATTTTCATGAAATTAGTGTGTAATATTAAAATTAAGGTCTAAGGTGATGAAAAAGGTTTATCTGCATGGAAAATTAGGTAAAAAGTTTGGCTCGAGTTTTGAGTTGAATATTAATTCTGTGCAAGAAGCTTTAGCTGCTATAGAAGCTAATTCGGATGGTTTTTATAGTTATACATCGTCTGAGCATATTAAAGGAAATAAATATGTTATACTTACTAAAAAACCTGAAAATATTAGTGGGGAAGATGATCTTGATGAAAATTTGCTTAAATTAAGTAATAATATAGCTGATAAAATTGAATCTAATGAGTTGCATTTAGTTCCAGTACCTAAAGGGGGAGCTATAACAAGTACCGCTGTATTTGGATTTTGGGTGAAGATGGGTGTAACTTCGACTTTTCTCGCTGGAGCGTTAACTGTTGCAACTTATGTCGCTGTTGCTGTTGCTATATCTTTTGTTGTTCAAGCCTTATTTAAGCCACCTAAGCCGCCTAAGCCAGGAACAAAAGTTTCCACTAAATCAATGTTAATGTCTGGCAGTAGGAATCGACAAGCTCAAGGGATTCCTGTTCCCTTGGGTTACGGTCTTTTGAGAGTTGGTTGTGTAAATATAAATGCTAAAGTTGAAACATTTGATTTAAGAAGGAATACCACTTCAAACTCTACAGTTTTAGAGTCTTTTTCTGAAACGGAATATATAGATGCTCTATGTGAAGGTCCTATAGCTGGATTAGTTGATGAGAGAGGAAATCTTTTGCCTAAAGAAGATATTCGTCAAGGTATTTATTTAAATAATGTCCCTATTAAAAATACAACTTCAGAAGGGAGCTCTGCAACTTTTAATTACGTTTTAAATGAGGATCAAAAAAATAAAAAAGGCGGACCTGTTTTAAAGGATGGTTCTGAGACAGATGTTGGCTCACTTTCGGATACTTGTAGTTATACAATAGAATATAATACAAAGCTTCATGGTCCGGGACCTTATGTTGGTAGCACTGGAATTTCTGTTTATGAGGATTTTAATCAAGCTATTAATAGGGGTGCGTATATTTTTTCTCATGGAATAACAAGTAGCGATGTAGATCAAATTGTCTTTGAATTTTCTGTGCAATTACTGCAAATGAATGATGACCCTGGAGACTCGCTTAGTGATTCCATGAGGTTCGCTATATTCATAACAAAAAACGGTAAGAGAATAAATATTTTAAACCCTGATAGTGGAATTAGTCGTAGCGATATAGATTTCATAAAAGCGACGGAAGGCGCAACAGAGGTAAATTCATCAAAAATTACTAGAGGTATACAAATTATAGAGTCAGGCTCTAATCAGTTCTTCTTTGTGCAGGGGTTAGCGTCAAGCTCTTACAACTTTAGTATTTCTATAAAATATGATCCAAAGGTATTATTTTTTAATAACTCTGAGCAATTAAGTTTTTCTGTAGTAAAATTAAATGCAGAACTTGATCTGACAAAAGATCAAGCTAACAATGTAGCTTACGATAATCCGTTAGGATCAAATAGTACATATATTGGAAATGTTGGTGGAGTTATGAGGAATAAAATGCTAAGAATTGCTTATGTTCAAGAAATGATAAATGAAAAACTAATTTACCCAAATACTGCCGCCGTAAAAATTCGTTTTGATAGTAAAAATTTCCAAAATATACCTTTAAGGTCTTATCACGCAAAACTTAAAAAAGTATTAATTCCTTCTAACTATGACCCTGAGTCTAGGCGATACGATGGGCCTTGGGACGGTTTATTTAAAGGGCAATCAGATGAAAATCAATCCATTTTTTCTATATCTGATGAAAAAAAATATTGGAGTAATAATCCTGCTTGGGTCTTTTTTGATTTGTTAACTAATTATAGGTATGGGCTTGGTAGATACGGCGTAAGTGATTTAATGGTTGATAAGTGGCAGCTCTATAAGATATCAAAATATTGCGATGAACTTGTTGAGACTAATTATCCAATAGAAACTAAAACGGGATTCCCTTTGGCTTTTACTACAAATAATGATATAGACTATAATTCAGGAACTTCTGCCGGAAGTTTTACTATAACTATTGACTCTATTCAATACGTAAATGTTTCTGGAAATATACAAGAAGTTGCATATGGGGTTGAGGATTTTTTAAAAGATTTTGGAAAAAATCAACAGTTCCAAGGTAAGAAAGTTGCTTTTTTCATTCATCAACATAATTATTCTGATGATCAAATCTCAGGGACTTCATCGAAAGCCATAGCTGTAAGGAAAAATTTATCTAAAAATTCTTCAATTAGGAGCGGGGAGTACAATATTGAGGAAAGATTTTTGATAAGGTCTGAAGTGTTAAATGGTAGTAAAATGGTTTTAACATTATCTGGGCCAGCTTTTAATGATGTGCCATCATCTTATGCTGATGGCAATATTAGAAAGACAATCGGAGCTTGCGCTACTCAGATTAACCATTCTACTGTTGAACCAAGATTTGCTTGCAATCTATATTTAACTGAACAGTCTGAAGCAGTTAACTCTCTTAATTCTCTAGCTTCATTATTCAGGGGTATGGTTATATACACCGCGGGTAAAATATCAGTAGTGCAAGATTCGAAAAAAAATCCAATTATTCTATTTAACAATTCTAATGTAAGAAAAAAAGAAGGGTTTTCATATTCTGGATTCGCAAGGAATAAAAAAATTACCGCGAGTCTTGTAAGATTTAATAATAGAGAAAAGAACTATAAGCCTGATGTTGTTTACGAAGAAGATCCGGCCGCTATGCAAATATATGGTTATATAGAAAAAGAAACTATGGGGTTAGGGATAACTTCTAAAAGTATGGCCAGGAGATTAGCTAAATGGGTTCTTGCTTCTTCTAATTTAGAATCAGAAAAAATTCAATTTGTTACTGGTACGGAAGGAGCATTTCTTTATCCAGGTTCGGTTTTCGAGGTGTCTGACGAAAATAGAAGTGGAGAGTCTATGAGTGGAAGAATACTTGATTTGTTAACAAAAAGTGAATATATTGATGAAAATGGAGATACAAAAGAAAAAGATAGGTTAAGTATTTTAATAGATAAGAGTTTAAGGAATGTGCCTAATATCAGGCGTGTAGAAATTTTAATAAATACTGGGCTTGATAGAGAAACTTATGAATCTATTTCTGCAAGAGCTATTAATGAAATATCTAAAGAGGATCAAGATATAGATATAGATTCTATTGGCGCCCCTCAAGCTTTAAGATTCGATGGGTCTATAATTGTTGATGAAAATCTTAAAAACAAAGGGCCTCAAGGGCAAAAAACTCTTATTTCGGATTTAAGGATAAAATTTCAATTTTTTGTAGACACTGCAACTAATACAATAAATATATATAAACACGGTCTTCAGGATGGTGATAGAGTTAGATTTTCTTCTCTTGGGGTTTTGCCGTCTGGCTTAGATAAAGAAAAGAAGGGGGTTAGTTCTTATTTTGTAATAAACTCTACATCGAATACGTTTAAGGTATCAGAAACCTCCAATGGTAAGGAGGTTAATATAATTGACGAAGGAAAAGATTACTTCCTTAATGAGGGTGGCGAGCATTTTGTTTCTGTAGAAGATATAGGTAGTTCTATTTCCCAAGCAACCTTAAAAGCGTTCAAAAAGCTAGAAATAGGTGCATCATTCTCTTTAAGAGGCCTTTTCGGATCTAGCGGCTCCAGAGGGCAACCTTCTACCTATAGCGGGGTTTTGAATAGAGTTTTTGTTAATCAATCAGGTAACCCTGAGCCTGACAAATTTTATAATTCAAGCTTATTTGGACAAATATATAATCCTGAGGGTAGTGATTGGTTTTGGTCTGTGAGTTTTGGTTGGTTGTACTTAGGAAATATGGTTAATAAAGATAATTCTGGGAATGATGGGTTTTGGTTTTTTTGGACAGAAATAGGTTGGGTGTGGAGTAATTCAGAAATAGCAAAAACGCATTCTTTTGGAGAGAATAAAATTGCATGGTTTTACCTCGATGCAATATCTGGAGGTTCGTGGGCTGCGGTTGTGTATGAAGGTAGCAACCCTGACCCAATAAGAATATATGTTTATAATAACATATCTGGGTACTCTGTAGGTGATACATATTTATTAGGAGATAGAAATTTTGATGTTATTCATGTGTCTAGTCAATTTTTAGGTTTGAAACTTAGAGAATCTTCCAACTCTAATCAAATCCCAACATCGGTTCCTTCAGAAGTTAGTAATTATTTAGAAGAATCTTCGAATCCTGCTTATAATGAATCTGAGATATTGAGTATAGAAAGCTCTTCAGAAGACAGCTCTAGGCAAAACGTTAACGCTCTTATAATAAAATTAAATGAAAATCATGGAGTTGATTTATTTAAAAATAGAAAAATAAAAATTAAAAATTTCAATTCTTCTAATCAGGGCTTAAATAATATTATAAATAAAGAATGGAATACAATATATATTGATGTTAATACTATAGAATTAATTGATTCTACTTCTGCTTATGAGCAATTTCAAGGCGCAACAATATCCGATAAAGGAGAAATTTATTTTGTTGAAGATGTAAGCACTAAAGCTTCTAGGGCTTTTGAATCTCAATTATTTAGGACATTAAGTGTAAAAGAATTAGATAACAATCAATATGAAGTTCAAGGTATTGAGTATAACTCTTCTAAATTTAATTTTGTCGACAAGGACTCGTCTGTTAGAGTTCCTTTAATGCCAATTCCGCCTCAGGCTAATATGACTTTGCCTGAAGCCCCAACAAGTTTAATCCTTTCAGATTTAAGTATATAATGTCTAGAACAGCTATAGGTGTAGAATTTACGGTTAACGACCTTAACGCAAGTTATGAAGTTGTTGGCACTTCTGATAATTACTCATTTAGATACGAATTAGGAAGGGGCTCATCTTTGGTTGAAAGTGAAGGGGATAGTGTTTTCAAATCAGTTCCCCTTCAGGGTAATTATGGAATTTTTGATGTTAGAATTTTTGCTGTAAGTGATATAGGTATTCGTTCTGAATTTATTCAAGATAGAATTGAAATTTTTCCTAATTTTTTGGAAAATACTTTTACATTTTCAGATATTAATATAGATAATCTTCCTAATGATGCATCTATTGGAAAAGAGATTATTAAAGAACCTTTAACACAGGGAGATTCTCTTTACATAAAATCAGAATACGTAGGAAGATCCGCAGATATATCTTGGAGTTTGATAGCTCCATACGGACATGCAAAAGAGGGTCAGGTTCTTTCAAGCGAATTGCTCGGCGACACTTTTTTTAATAAGTTTTCACTATCCTTTAAAACCGGTGAGAATCCCGAGGCAATTGATAACTCTATATTGAGCGAATCAGAAGCGTTGCGAGATATCCTTTTGTCTCAAGATGTTTTAGGTTCATTAAATAACTATAGGGATTTTTCTATAAATTTAAATGAAAACTTTTTTAATGAATTAGATATAGATCGAAATTTAACCCTTGAGATTGTTGCTCACGATAAGTTTAATAGAACTTGTACTGGGGTTATGACTGGAATAAATTACCCATCTAATATAGATAATTTTCTATATAATATGGAGGGTGGGAAATTCAATGCGTCATATATTTGTGCAGATACTGACTTTTTAAATTTAAATTGTCAAGGTTTTTATATTCAGCAGGACTATGAAATTTATAGCTCAAATAGCATTGTTGATAATGTCAATTATTATACTTCGATTAGAGATGCAGAAGAATATTCTCAATTATCTACAACTCAATATGATATTGGAGATAAAGTTTTATTTGAAGATGGTAAGGTATATGAAGCTAAGAAAAATCACCAAAATGACCCAAGCAATACTTCTCCTCCCTCAACCGAATACTGGCAAGATCTTGGAAAACCTCCAATTTTTGGTTCGTTCGGTAAAGCTGGAAGTAAGGAAGATTTTTCAAATCAACAAAAATTTGGGTTTGATTATTATTATTCTTTTGCCGCCGTTGATGAATATGGTATTCAAGAATATTTAAATTTAACAGAAAATGGCTTAGAGGAAGGCGGAACTCTAAAAAAAGTTGCTACTTCCATTAAGTTAGATAATATTAGATTTGACGAAAGAGAAGATGATCTCATTTTTAATTGGGATGTTGTTGATGGCGTCGGTAATTTAGTAGATTTAAATCAATATAAATTTTTATTTAAACAAGATGTTGTTCCTGGAATAGTTGGAATTAGCGGTTCTTTATTTGATCCTCATACTAATGAATTTTTAACTGGAATAACCGAAGGTAATGATACTTTGTCATCGAATGTAGACGACCTTGGTAATAGACCTCTTGTAGGAAACATACATAATGCCAAGGTTTTTTATAACTTTGAATATACTCGCGAATTAAATAATCAAATACATGGAGATAAGTATCTGCCTGAAAGCGGTAAAAGATCTGTGGGTCTAGAGCTTGGTATTATTAATAATTTAGGGGAAGTAATTCAAAAAGAAAGAATCATAGGAGATAATCCTCCTCCAGTCATTAAGACTCAAGGTTTTACCGCTGATTCTAAAGATCAAGTAACTAAAGTAAAATTTAATTTTAATTACGCCAATGGAAGAGGCGAAAAAACTAGCGAAGTTGTTTTATATAGGTCTGATAAAGAAAATTTTTCTATTCTAGATTCTAATAAAAAACCTATTAGGGGAGAAGCTCCTTTCGTGAAAAGCGTTTTGGGTGCAGGAGATTTAAGTTTTGGTGATAATATTAATCAAATTATTGACGATAACCCTGAAGTTGGAGAAGAAATTACAGGTTATTATTATAAGATATTACCTTTCGATGATTTTGGTAGCGGTCAGCTTTTCGAATGCACTAATAATCAGGGAAACTTAGAAAAAGTATGGGTTCTACCTAAAAATTATTATTCAAGAAATCCTAATTCATACCCTGGGCCAGCTCTAAATATAACAACAGACGAAATTCCTGGACCGGTTGAAGGGCTTGAAGGGAATACTTCATTTGAAAATTATTTCTTGAATTGGTCTCAGCCCGGTTCACAAATAAAAGATAATGGGTTAATTAATAGCAAGCCTAATGATATAGATTATTATGAAGTTTGGCAGTCCACAGGTTTGTCTGATAAATTTTTAGAGTTCAGCGACGGAAAATTTTTGAGTCAACATCAAAACTCTACAGGATATAGAAGAATTGAAGGAGTTCAATATACAATTGGCGAGATCCCTAAAGAATTTAATGACTTTGCTGGAGATATCGTAAATGCTACTAATATATTTAATATAGATGCTTCTGCTCCTTCAGTGCAAGCTTCTCAAAAAGGTCTCGCAAATGATCGTAGATATTTTTGGGTTAGACCTGTAGATTTTGCGGGAAATAAAGGACCTTTCACTGGCTCAAGTAACTCAAGCTCTGATAATTTAGAGGGTTTAGAGTTAACTTTGGGACAAGTAAAAACTACAGATATATCTGATTTTGAACAAAATATAACCACCGCATTTCCCAACACTCTTTCTCTAGTGCCAAATAATCCATTTAAAGGCAATACTTCTGAGGGTTCTGTAGAATGGGTGAGGCACTTTGTCTACTATCAAGGCACGGGTTATGTTATTGAAGCTGGAAAAACAGAAGACCCTTTTATTTACTGGAGCGCTACTGGAAGAATACCTACTCATGATAAAAATATTGTACAGTTAACTTCTCAGCAAAAAGAGGAGCTTGGCCTTGTAGGGGAAGGAGGGGGTAATGAGCTGCTTACTTCAGAAATATCAAATCCTTTAAGAAATATAGTTTATAGTGGAGGTTATGATACTTCATCCTATCATCCCGCAGGAGAGGGAACTAGTATAGGAGTTGACGAAGCAAAGATTAATTTACTTGGTGAAACAGATGATTTTATTATAGCAAGAAATGCAGGGGGTATACCTTCTCCTATGTGGCATTCTTTTTCCAATGCTTCGATAGGTAGTGCACATATACAAAATGCAGCGATAACAAATGCTAAGATCCATAATTTGACTGCAGATAAGTTAAGATCTGAAGTTATATATGGTCAAGATTTACAAATCGGTGGCAATAATTTAAGCGGGCAAATTCGCAGTGCAGGTTTTGGAGGCTTAGATAGCAAAGATAGTAATGGGGCTCCTCAACAGGGTTTCGCTGTTAGTGGAGATGGAACATTCGTTTTTCAAACTCCTGATGGAAAACTGTTTTTCGATGGAGACTCATTGACCCTTTTTGGAAAATTAAAACAATTTGATGGCGCAGAATACACTTTTCTTGATATGAGTGCAGAGCCTAAATCTTTTATGTATGTAGAGCAATCTGATGGTACATATTTACCTGCAAGGCAAGAAGATAAGTGCGTGTTTACTGCAACATATCAAAATAGTACCATGGGTCCTCATGATGTTCTTTTTAGATTGTCTTCTCCTGATGGTTATGAATTTTTCTCTTACGATCAGTTTAAGAATTCTAGAAATGGAGATCTTTATGAAATTTCAGGATTTAAATATGACGCATCATTATTTAGCGATGGTTCGGACGGAGCGCTTAGAGCTAGATTAGCAAAAGCAGAGCTTTCGGTTACTGGTTTTGAAAAAATGATAAGATTTAATGATGAATCTAGTTCAAGTATTTTGCCTCAGTATAGTTCTGTTATAATAAATGTTTCTGGAGCTAAGACTTCTATGGAGAGATCTTTGGCTGTAGATTTTGTTGCAGATGGAGCGTCTGCGGTTTATGTTGATTTGGATGTCGAGAATCAAATATATAATTATGATTTTGATGGATTTTTTGACGAAGATAAAAACGAAAGCAATGATTTAAAATTATCTGCTGGCGCTTTTAATACTTTTGGTAATGTCAGGTTTGATTTTTATACTGGAAAAAGCTTGAAACCATCTGACCTTGTTTTGTTGGAGAATAATGAAAATAATTGGTCAATTAATGGCGCTCTGGGTACAGCAAGTCTGATTGACAAATATGGAGACCATATACCAAGAATGTCCATGACTCCTTTTACTTGTAAAGTTTCTGCTATACATGAAAATGTAGATCTAGGCAATGGCCCTACCGACTTGTTTTTAGCTAGCGACTTTGTTACTGTATACGGCAGTCAGCCCGGAAATGATTCTTATACTGTTTTATTAGAGAATGAAAATCATACATATGTTGCGGATGAGTATGGCCAAGTTACAACGTCTCTATTGGCTGAAGGGAAAACGGCTATAATATTTAGAAGGGGACACAAGTATTATAATTTTGATTCAAGCAGTCCATACGAAAGTGATTCTTATAGTGTTGGAACAATAGCTCATAATTTAAAGGATTTTACTTTGGGTACAAACTATAGAATAAATACCATAACTAGAACTATAGATGGAGCGCAAGTTAAATTGGCAGAATTAGAAATTCTTAATTTACCTGAAAGATTAATAGATTCTAATGATAATATTGTTAGCGAAGCTGTGCTTGATTTACCTATTTTTGATAATAAATACGTTGATAATTCTGCTAATGATGAATTTCCTCCTGTTAGATTTGATAAAAAGTATACCTTCACAAAATCAAGAGAGGGTAAGAAAAGCAGGGGTATTGAATTAAGCGTAACAGACCAAACAATACAATATGATACCGTTGGGAATGTTAGGGCTCCTACATCTATAGACGTAGAGGTAGAAGGATTTAATTTTCATAATAATAATCCCGAATTTATCTTTTATAAATACAGTAATACAAATAATGAGTGGCAAATATTGCATCCCCCCCTAGGCACTAAACCTGTACCTAACGATATAGATAATCCTCCAGCTTCTTATAAAACAAAAGATAAAAAAATAACTCTCGCTATAGGTTCTGGAAGCGGCAAAATTGCTGGAACCTATGAATCTAACGATCTTCCTATAAAAATTAAATGCAGATCTTGGGACGGAAGTAATAATGAATCAAGTTCCGACTTTGAATTTGTTGCTGAAGACAGGACTACTATTTTCGGGTTAAAAGAAGGCTCTAATGCCTTGACGGTCGTTATGTCTCAAGAATTTTCAAATGTACCTGTAACCTTGGGAGCTAATAACCAAGAAAATTTAAATTTTGATAATACTTTAAATACTATATCTGTTTTTGAGGGGGTTACATCTTTTTCTTATCAAAATGTAAAGGCAAATTTAGCACCTGAACAATTTCATGTTGAAACTACTCTATCAGGAGTAACTCTTGATTCTAACACTACAAAGCCCAGTTTTAAGGTAGCTAGTTGGACATCTAGCTCTAATATAGCTCATATAGATTACCAAATTACTGTAAAGGATCAAGACGGACAATCAAAAACTTTTACAAAAAGACAAAGTTTAAGTAAGAATAAAGAGGGAAGCCCTGCTAGAGCGGTTGATCTGACCGCATCTCCAGTTCAGGCCGTATCTTACAATGAAGATGATTTAACCAAAATAACTTCTGGCGATATAACTATAAGCGCTGCCCCTCGCAATGATCTTGGGGGGAATAAATTTTATAAATATTCAAAAAGTGGACTCGGCACACTAAAACGAATAGGGGGAGGATCTTATACCGAAGGCTCTTACATTGAAGATTTAGATGAAATTGTTTATGTGCCTCCCGCTGATATTAAAGGTACTTCAGAGAGTCTTTTAGCGACTATAACTTGTAATTTTTCTGAAACAGGTTCGGCCAACTCTGAATTGGCTTCAGATCAAATAAGTATTTTTGCTTTAAGAGCTGGTTCTAATGCCACCACTATTATATTAAGTAATGAGCATCATGGCTTAACTTATGATTTAGAAAATGATCCATCACCAACTGGATCTGGTACAAATATTCAAGTTTTCCTTGGAAGTGTTGCATTAACACCTAGAAAATATGGAAGCGCAGCGGGCGAAGTAACTAGCGGGTCTCAGCTATCGGATGGAGAATTTTTTGTTCAAGCGAGCCCTTCTTCAAATATAACTGCCGGATCTCAATCAATTTCAAGTAAAACATTAATTTTTGCTGATGCTTCTGGATTTAAATCTACAGATAATGGAGCATTTATTAACTATAATATTACAGTTAAGGATTTTAAGGGTCAAGTTTCTGCCTCTCCAATCACTAAAAAGCAAACTTTCTCTGTGACTTTTAAAGGTGATAGGGGCGAGCGAGGCTCAGGGCCTAGTTATAGGGGGGAGTGGAATGATGCAACCAATTATAAGGGCGCTGTAGGGGATAATCTTAATGTAGATATAGTTCGTTACGGCGGTTCTGATTATATAGCTTTAAGAGATAATGTTAATAAGCGCCCAGATCAAAACACAAGTGATTGGCGGAGTTTAGGTGCACAATTTTCTAGTGTCGCAACAAAATTATTAATCACAGAATCATCTGTAGTGAAAGATATTCTTACTATAGGAGATCAAGATGACTACGATAATAATGGCACTGCTTATATACGAACTCATAATGAGAATTTCTTTATGGCAGGAATACTTAACGGCGATAATAAATTTGCATTAGGGCAGTCTGCTTCAGATCTCATTACAATAAATCATGCAACTATTTCTAATGCTAAAAATATAACTTCCGCTGAAGCAACTATAACTGATTTAACTAGCACATCGATAACTTCTCCTACTATAAATGGTACAACCATAAATGCAAGCTCAAGTTTGAACGGAGGAGATATAACAGGAACTAGTTTAACTGTAACTGGAGATGTTGTGGCTTTCTATGGATCTTCTTCAGATAAAAGACTTAAAGATAATATTATTGAAATCAAAAACCCTTTATCTAAAATATTATCAATAAAAGGAGTTGAGTTTGAGTGGAATAATAAGTCTAAAATTTATTCCGGAAAAGATTATGGCTTGATCGCTCAAGATGTTAAGAAGATTGCTCCTCATTTAGTTAAGCAAAGAGAAGATGGATACCTTGGTCTTAAATACGATGGTATAATTCCATTTTTAGTTGGAGCTATTAAAGAGCAACAAAAAACAATAGAGTCTTTAGAAGAAAGAATATCTAAACTAGAAAATAATTTTTAAACTTTATTCGTTTATTACTTTCATTAATATTCTTGCTTGTGTTGCGGGAATATCTGAATAGTCGTTCCAGTTTTTAACTTCGTCGTTTTTATATTTACCTGCGGCCCACCAGTCACGAAGAACAACTTTAAATTCTTCAAAGTTTCCACAATTTAATTTATCTTTAGCTAAATTTTCTATCATTGAATAGGGTGTCAGTGTTGCGGATACATTAACTTGTGTATTATTATTAAGAGAAGATTTGTCTATTTCATCATCTCCAACGATATGAACGTTAAGAAAGTTTCTAACACAGCGTACAAATGCGCGGTTGCAGGCTATAGTCTCTAAAAACTTTGTTGCAAAACTACTTGTATTGTTTAAAGTTGCATTCGCCATATCTTGAAAGGTTACAGCTTTACCTCCTGTTTCGTAATTAGGTAAAAAAGTTACTCTACAGATAACTGCAACGTGATCTGATTGACATTTAACAACTTCATAAGATACGTCCGAGAACCCTCGCAGTTTGGCAAGCTCTTTGATTCCCGACAATTTAATAAGCAATTGATGATCTTTTAGTCCGTCGATTGTTCTCGGTACATCTTTTTTGCGTAAATCGAACCATGATTTATTTGGGAATAAATGTTCATCTTTGATCATAGATCTCCAATTCACTGAGCCATCTTCATCAAATTCGTATGATACTTCATTTAATAGTCCAAATCCATCTCTACAAAAACGACCTGGACCTTTTAAATATTTTTCTGGTATCGATTTTTTAGAAGTTTTAATTGAAGTTTGCGCTTCGTATGTTACTGAATTATCTGCGGTTGTTTTTGTTGACATATTAATTTTTGTTGTAAAGTTTGAAGTGTTCTACTTGCTCCCAGAATTCATCGCAATCTATAATTTTATCACTTTCTGTGATATCTTGCCTCCAGGCTGCTTTGCTATTATACATTTTTCCATTTGATAGTATTTGTAGGGAGCTTTTATAGCGAGTATTATCGCAGATTTTGTCTATTATGTCAAGGTCTTTTTTTTGTTTTTTTTCTACTAGGTGAATGTTCCAGTCGAAAAATTTCGTTCTGTACTCATTGATTTTATTTGCATCTTCACAAACTAGTTTAAAATTAATACCTCCTCTCTCTAAAACTTCAAAGTATTTCGCGTCAGTATTATCATTTATGAAATAATTGATTTGATTAATGTTTTGCCTTATTGTGTCTAGGTATTTTACTGACATGTTCTGTTTTAAAAAAATATTACATTTTCTTCCATATGCCCATTGGACTATATTTCCCTCATCGAAGAACTCGTGGCCCCATATATTCATTGGTTGTCCTTGCGCAAAATTTGATGGCATTACATAGTTTGGAACAACAGAAACTGATGATGAAGCGTATTCCTTACCTATGTATATTGTATTAATTTTTTCTAATTCATTATCTATCTCTAGTAAATTTAGTATGCTGGAGGCTATAGTTTCTGGATTTATTAAATTAATACTTTTGGGAGATTCTTTGTTCGAAAAAGACGGTTTCAGTCCGTTTCTGTGTGACTCTATTAAGATCTGATTGTTTTTATCGCCCCAATATGGGCCGCAACATTCTTTGTATAATATACTATATAGGCAAACTATTTTTTTATTAAAACCTGAAGCTACATGAGTTGAGAATGAGTCGTTGCCAAAATGTAATAAACTATTTTTAATTATATAAGATGTCTGTCTTATTGTAGTTGTTCCGTTTAAATGTTCACAGCCATCTAATTTTATGTCGTCTTTGGCTCCAATCTGTATAATATGAATATCTTTTTCTGCTAAATATGGAGTAATCATTTCTATGACGTCTGAATAGTAATCATAGTTTTTGGAGTCCATGCCGCTACTAGCATGAATGGTTATGTATTTTTCAAAAGGTACTGGAAAGAATGATTCTTCAATATGTGGCTTATCTATTTTAACTCCACACGAAAGTGCATATTGTTCTATTAAGTGCATATATTAAATTGTATTTTATCCTTTCCATTATGTATGTAATTTAACATTCTTTGTGTGCCGATAAAGGGTAGGAAAGCTATTTCGAAATAACCTTTATGGTTGCCTTGTCCCTCCATGGCAGGAAGACTGTCTAGACTGTTACTATAAGGTATAACTTTATGTATATAAGGGTTACCTTCTAAAATTTCAAAATATTCTGGTTTTGTTGCAAAATAAATATTATATTTGGGGTATAATTTTTTTATATTTTTTAATAAAGATGTGCACATGTATATATCTCCAATACTTTCTGGTATAGAGAAAAGCAATCTTTTTCCTTCGTCATCTTTATCCAGTATGTCTCTAAAATCTATCTTTTCGTTTTTTTTGTTTTCTTTTTTAGCTACATTTTTAAAATAAGCTAACACGGAGTCTCTATCCATATCTGAGGAAAGTCTTTTAATCCAGTGGAGATAACCTTCATCGGATTCTCCGACCTCGAGTTGAAGAATATTTTTGTATAGATCTTTTACGAAATCTCCATCATCTTTAATTTCTGGGGGGTTATAGTCTGGGTTTTTTTCTACAGGCTTGAAATCAAAATCCCAATCTACTTTAGGCATGCCATCTATTAAATCTTCAAGTTTTTTTCCTATAACTTCAGTGCTATAATTATTTATAACAAAGTTTCTAGCTTTTTGCCCTAACTCTTTTAGTTTTGCGGGCTTCATTTTTAAAACTTTTTTTAGTTGATTTGCTATGCTTTTTGCGCTTGTACTGGCTTTAATAAATTGAGTTCCAGGTTCTCTGTATTCAGACCAATTTAATGGTAAGCCTCCGCTTTCTTCTGTACAGCAGTCTTCTCCGCAACTATAATTTGTTACTAGGGTAACAAGCTCTGTTAATTTAGCTTCTTGTATTGGTATTTCTTGACCTCCGCTAGTAAATGGATGGCAGTAAACATCCATGATATTGTATATTTCATTAAGTTGAGACTCTGTAACTCCTAATTTTGTGTTTGGAGTTACCTGTGATTTTTCTGCACCACAAAGTCGACAATCCTTGCCCTCTTCTTCGTAAGGTTTTATTTCAAAATTTTTACAATGAGAGCAGATATAGGTTGTTAAAATGTTTTTAGGGTTAATGCCTTTTTCTTTAATTAAGGAAGTTATATCCCAACCTTCTTTCCAGTGAGTATGCAATAGAAGTTTTGCGGAACAGTCAGGGTTTTCTTTGCAGAAAATTTTATAACCTTCTAATAAGTTTGGTACAGATTTTCTTAGTTGATTCCTGAATACAAAACCAATTACGAAATCTTTGTCGCTTATATTGAATTTTTTCCTAAGATTTAATTTTTTTTCATCTTTAATTTTGTAAAAATTTTTACAATCTATTGCTCCATGTAAGGTTTTTACATGATCATACCCTAGTTTGTTTAAAGCTTTAGATGCGAAAGAAGACCAAGTGAAATAATTTTTTATTTTAGGAGCGGCGCTAACTGCTTCGGGTAAAATTGGTAGGCTATCTAGGGTAGTCCAGATTGCGCAATTTATTTTATTCCACCATTTTTTGTCTGTATAACCAGAAAAGGCCCAAATATCTTCAATCCCTAAATAAAGATCTGGTTTCTCTTCTTCTATAATTTTGTCTATAGTTTGCCCGCCATAACCAGCGTTTCTGTATAAGGCTTGATCTTGATTTATTTTTTTAATTATAGAGGGGTCGTTTGGTAGCGAACCTTGAGCTTTCCATGGTAATAAACTTAAAGAAGGGTCTCCCCATTTAATGCCGTTTGAAAATTCTACTATTTCATATTTACCTGTTTTATGTAAATGGAGTAGAATGTTTTTAGCATTTTTACCAAAACCCGTATACGCTTTACAATGATTACTATGTATTAAGATTTTTTTCTTCATTAAAAAGGGGCTGCGCCGCTATTACCTGATGAAGTGTTTTGTGATTGGGATTCTTTGAGTCTTTTAATCTCTTCTTTTCTTCTATGTTTATATAGTTCTGATAGATAAAATTTTAAAAATTCCATTAAATTTTCAACTTCTCCAGGTTCAATGGGTATTCTGAAAATTTGATTACCGTTTCGCGTAACATTAATTCCGAATGCAGGTATAGTCACCCAGGTTTCTTTATCTCCTTGTTTTACTTTACTTTTTTTATCCCATGGGGTGCATTTGATTGACGTCTTATTCTCTTCGAACGCGTGAAATGTAGAGAATTCATTTCTGTTTTTAAAAGCGCTAATTATTCCACCTATTTCAAACTCTGTGAATTTTAAGTTTATTTTTTTATCTGGATCAGTCCCGTTTCCTGAAAAGTTTCCGGTTTTCTTTGAATCGTCCCAGCTATACTGCTGGATAGCGCTTGCGTAAATTACAGGTTCTTTAGACTTATTTACTCCGATTTTAAAATTAAAAGCACACCCTGTGTTTTTGCTATTTGGTTTATAAAGTGAAATACTCATGATACAGGATTATATGTCCTGTATTTATTTTCTCAACTATTATTTATATGGAATTTATATCATGACACCAGTCTTCTTCGCTGTATAATGGATCATACTTTCTGTAGCTTGAAGTCCATATATGATTAGGTAAATCTTTTATTCTTATTATGTCAAAATGTTTTTTCATTAACTCTTTAGAATTTTCGTTTTTTACTCTATCTTTTCTTTTATTAACGGGGTCGAAATAGCTGTTAATTATTGCGTGAGCTATTAATTGCTCTGGGAATTTTGTGTGAGGTTTATAACAATAGGAGTTTGATAACTTAAAGGACTCTAGCATTCGACTTTTTGTTCCTGCTATTATGTGATCTGATGGGTGAAATTTGTTCTCTCTGTCGTGCCTAAAGTAAATGTTTGATGTGATTATTTTATAATCTTTGTACAAATTCGTACTTGGATCTTTTGTGTCTCTATTATTTTTAAATTTATTTATTAATGGGTCTAGGATAGGATAACTTTCATCAGATCTTAACTTAATGCATAAGTATCCGCTTGCGGCATTAAGGCCGTTTAGTGTTGTTAAATTTTGAAAGATCCAGGGAGCTTGACTTCCTGTTTTTTTTTGTTTTGTTTTTGCGTTCGAATATTTATTTATTATGATTTTAACTTTATCTTTATATTTATCAAGCATAGATAAATCATCATTGTCCCAGCAGCTGATAATAACTTCCCCATACTTTAAGTATTCTGGAATGGTATCAATAGACCTCTTGTTTAATTTTCCTTGAATAATTATAGATACGGTTTCAATGTACCGCTCCATTCTCAATAAGTACCTTTCAAGGAAGCTGTGAAGAAATCTTTGCTCCTGGCTTAAGTGGTAGTTATGTTTGAAATAATTTTTTGAAAATATATCGCTAATATTCACCTAATATAGTCAGAGCATAAACCAAAGCAAATCGGGCCAGCATATTCTCTTGCGTCATCTACAACTAAGACGCTTTTATTGCATACGTGTTTACCTGGGTATGTCCATATAAAATTTTTAGAGGTTAATGTATAGTCATCGTTTTGATGCCAGAAGTAATTTAAAACTTTAAATTCAGACAATATATCTATAGCTATTAAGTTTTTGCAATGGATCCATAGCTTTTGGTAATTGTTAATAAGGAAACTAACTGAGCATTTGTATTGAGGTTTATCGTGACCAAGCCATAATTCTTTATCTCCCCATATATCTACCTCTACATCAAATCCTTGCGAAAGAGCTTCTTTTATGTAGTCTGGATGATTTTCTTTTTCTGGATTTGGTCCAGATATATTTCCTCTATGAGATACTAGTATCATGCTTTTCCTAGATATTTGTCATCATTTGCCCCAGGAAGTTTTATGACAACATTTTGACTGTCTGTAATCGCCTTGAAGTCTGTACCTTCTAAGGGTTTTATTTCAATAATATCTCCCTCTTTATACCTCACTCCATTCATTTCTACTTCTCCTTTTGTAATGCAAGTGATTTCTGTTGAAATCTTGTGGTGATGAAATTCTTCATAATCTCCAGCTTTATATTCTTTAACTCCAACTTCAACATCGTTAGTTTTAATTAGAGAAGGGTTGAAGTTGCCAATGAACCAGCCTCTTGTAAAATCTTTTAAATTAAACTTATTCATTAGGGTTTGGGGTGTTAGCCCACATATCTGGATCAGAATCTTCTTTTCCTTGGTGCTCTAAAAAATAATTTAGGTCTTCTGGTGTTCCTAAGCCCCACATCTTCGGAATATCAAAAATTTTAATTTTCTTGTTGTCTTTGATAGCTTCATTGTAAACAGGGCATACGTAGAACTCGTTGTTCACCCTTGTATTATTTTCAATCATTTGCTCTGCGTATTTGACGTAATCAGAGCCTTTCGTCCAGTAGTAAATACCTACTGTAGCTTTATCACTTATAGGTTTCTTCTCTTGAACCTCCGAAACAAAACCGTCTTCATTTAATTTTGCGTAGCTCCATTTGGGGTGCGTAGAGTAGAATGTTAGTATACCTCCGTCAATAGTGTCTCCCACCATAGAGTACATGAATTGATTACTATCCCATTCTACAAATTGATCTGAGTTTGCTATTAATAAAGGTTCGTTGTTATTTATTAAATCTTTAGCTAATAAGGTTGTGCAAGCTGCGCCTTCAGTTACTCCTTCTACTGTTACGATATCACAACCTGGTGATATTGCATTTAAAGTTTCTTTTAGGTTGTACTTTTTAAAGTGTTCCTTTTGCACTATAAAGATATGTTTTGCGTCAATATTTATATTATTGACGACTGCCTGTATCATTGGTTGACCTCTAACTTCGATTAATGGTTTAGGGAATGTATATCCAGCTTTTTCGAATCTGGATCCCGCTCCAGCCATTGGTATAAGTACGTTCATTTTTCCTCCTTGCCATTTGGGGTTGAGTTTTGATTTATCATTTGCTTTTTGTATAATATATTCTATTTTAGATAATTCGACATCATTTGGATTTATTACAGCGCAAAGACTTGCTCCTGATAGCATAGCTGCCTTTCTTCCAATGTGAGAATCCTCTACTATAACACATTCTTTAGGTGATAATCCAAGTCGTATCATTGCCCTTAAATACATCTCAGGGTTAGGCTTTGGATTCTTTACGTCTTCATTCGTTATCAAAAATTCAATATACTCTATAAGCCCCTTCCTTAAAAGTATCATTTTTGTAGTTTCTCTGATAGAATTAGAGCAAACGCACATTTTGATCCCTTTTTCCTTTAAATTTTTAAGTATACCACACAATCTCTCATCTACAGAGTACTGCTCGTTTATTGCTTCAACTGTAAATTTTTGCTTAAGCTTCCATACTTCATTGTAAAGATCTTTTGGTAAACCTTTTGTTTCTGTTAATTTATTGAGTTTACTTTTTGTTGGTAAACCGTCAAAAGTAGATAGATGTTCTTCTCTTTTGATTATAAATTTTGGATCTATATATTCTAAAGCTTTATTTAGTGCTAGGTAATGCATTTCTCTTGAGTCAACGAGAACTCCATCTAAGTCAAATAGTACCGCTTTTATCATTATTAATATCTAAAAAGTGATGCGTTTATTTTTGGCACAACATCTCTGTGTGGTGTGTGTGTCTGGGAAAAATTAGCGTATATCATTTGAGGTGAATATATACCGTGGTCGGTTTTTCCGTTAATATTTTTTGATTTAAAGCTTCTCGCCCATTGTTCAAAATCTTTTTTAAAGAAGATCTCTTCGCTTAAAAAATTGAAAAAATTTGCCCATAAAACACTCTTCTCTGGTTTCGAAATATGTATGAAATCACCATAAAATAGAGGGCTGTGGTTTAATCCTGTGTTGTCAGTATAAGTTTTATTTTTATCTAGTGAATTTAAATTTATGGCTTCTATTAAATTAATGTCGTATCTAGTATTTATTATTAATTCGTAATTCTTAGGTTGATCTATTAGTTTTACCGCATTAGATATACTGTATGCATATGAGAATATATTATTAAAATAATCGAAAAATTTTATATCATTGTAGGAATATTGATTTTTCTGATGTAAATGGCTAAATCTAGATTGCAATATCTCTCTGTAGTTTTTAATTTTTTCGTAATACGGAGAAAAGTCTATCTGTTTGTCAAGTTTGCTTAATTTTGCATTAAAATCTGATTCTATCTTGTTTGAGTCAGCTTCTTCAGATATCCAGCCATGTAGGTATATGTCGAAATTATAATTTGGGTTAGTATTTATTAAATTATTTCTTATAGAAATTAAGGTTTTTTTGTAATCTGTTTTTCTAAGCGTGCCTGTAGCCCAATGTATATTTTCGTCGGAACATTTTCCCCTAAAGCATATAGCTATCCTTTTCACTGTATTATATTTTTATGTGATTCATGATTTGATCGAATCCTAGTTGAATTTTATTCAGTTTATCTTGTTCTGCCCCAAGTTCCCTTAAACCGTTGAATCTTTCATTGCCCGTACCCCAGGTATTAAGCTTAGAATTATCTCCGTAATTAAATTCAACGGGTACGCCCATAGCTAGACACGGAAGATAGCAATGTATTCTTGAGGTGTATACTTTTTTGCATAAACTATATTTTTTAAGTAGATTAAGCCCTAGTTTAAATCCTTTTTTAAAATCTTCCTTAATTTCTGGGGTATGATGTGTCAGTCTGGATTCATTTACATTTAAATTATTTTTGTTATAATCAACTAGTAGTACTGAATCTGAATTCTGACCTTCCCAGTCATAAAAATCTATTGTTGTGGTTAGGCATCCAGAAAAGAAGCAATCTATGTTTTTACTTTTTAATTTATTTAATGTATCTATGTCCCTACAGCCTATCGGTTGAAACCTTTCGAAAGTTTTAATATTTTTTTCATTAAGTAAGTTATTATCGTAAATATGGAACGAAGTAAATATGGGTTTTAAATTTTTGGGTATCTCAAAACTTAATTCTTTGTTTTTATTAAATGGCCACATCCACCATCCATTCATGATTGTGATGATATTATCTAATCCTTGATATTGGGATTGTTCATGTAAGTTATCTCTTTTGATGAAAATAAAATTAAATCCGTCTATATTATTCTCTAAAACTAAATTAGTGAATTCATCTATTTCGAATGAAACATTAAGTTTTTCTTCTATAATTTTTTTATATATATTTAACGCCGCTAATGATTGTATGTAGTCTCCAACATTAATCGAAGAACATTCAGGTAAATATTGATTTTGGTATACTAATACTCCGAAGTTAGTTTTTTTCATGATGCGGTAAATTTATCGAATCTATTTATCATATCGTTATTGTAAGATGCATTCTTTCCATCTATATCTGAAAAGCTTTCGTATTGGCCGTAGATAAGGCTCTTGGGAAAAAAACTTCTGTATTTTAAGGTAAGTTCTGAAGTAAGTAGGTCTGTCGCAAAACAATTTCTTTGTCTAGTTAGGTACTCAAATGTAGCTTCATAATTATTACCTAATGGGGCTATTGTTTTAAATAGGTTATTATTATCACAAAAAGATATTGCATGTGTGGTTAGTACATTATTTTTAACCTTGTACAGAAATTCATTTTCTTTTGTTAATTGAGATTGGACTGTCCCTCCAAGGAATAATATATCATAATCTGTTTGTTGGCAATTTTTAATCAAGGAATACATTTCTTCTGGGTCCTTGATCATTGGTTCAGCGTCATCTTCGAGAACTAATATTTTTTTAAAGTTATTCTCAATTGCATGGCGGAAAGGTTTAGAATAGCTTACTGAATGCGCCGCTCTTGCACGCATTAGAGGTAAGACCCCGTCTGCTACATTTGTGTTTCTCGCATCAAACGCAGATATTCTAATTGTCCGTTCTTTACATAAAAAATTATTATTTAATTCCCAAAACTCTTCATCTCTATCTGTTCTTGAGTCAAGGTTAATATAATAAACCGCATCAAATAAATCATTCAGTTTCATAATAGATTATTTAAGAAATTGTCTAATTTTAAATTCTCTTCTTCATTATTTATTATATCTCTTATCCTCTCGGCACACTTATTCTGTACTTCATGTCTAAATTCAGTTTCTGTTATTAAGAAATTTTGTTGAGAAATGTAATCCCCTAAATCTCTAAATGTAAAGCCGGTAACCCCAAGCTCTAACCATTGAAGGTAGCTTTTGCCCTCAGTTAAAGGTTCCCAGAAAAAGACCGGTCTACCTTTTGCCATGCTTTCGATAATAGCAAAACCGTAACCTTCTAGTCTTTTTATATGTAAGGTAGAGATTGTTTCGTTCATTATCTCTGAAGTTCTTTGTTTTGTTTCTTTTTCGCATAAAATATATTCTGCATTATGAGCTCGAATGGTTTGAGTATAGCACTCGTAGTCTTCCGGGAAGTTATTTTTGTAATCACATATATATGTACCTATCTTTTTGCCGTCAGAAACCCCATCAAAGGAAAACATTTCATAATCAATCCAGGGTTTGTAATGAAAAAAATGTTTTTTGTGTTTAGCGCAAAGCTTTGCTGCTAGTTGGTCTGCGGGCATATAGTTTTGTATTATCTCCCACGGATAAGCCGTGTCCCAATAATCGTTTCCGCTGTAAAATGCTAGTTTTGCTCCCCATTTTTTAGCTTCAGGCCATATAATATTTAGTACTTCGAATTGATTTTCGAATGCACTAACAAATATAACGTCAGGTTTTATATCGAAAAGCTCTTCTTTATCTACGAAAATAGAATTAGACGCTAGGTCGAATTTTTTAATAGATTCTTTTGAGTGGGAAGTGTTCCATACCCAATTTTGAGGAGGTAACTCTGTTATGCGGTAATCTTTTGAGGGTAGTACTATTTGGTGACCTAGCTGTTGCAAGGATTTGCTTAAATTTTTTGTTAAAGTTATGTGGATATCTGGAAAGAAAATTTTCATTAAACTGAAATTGAGTTGTGTCCTTGGTTTCTCCATTTTTTGCCATTTTTACACAGGATTGTATTAATATTACCAAACGGATTTGTTCCTGTTAATTGCTTGTATTTACATTGCTGTAAGTTTAGGCACATTGTTATTACTGACTCTGGCACTTTGATCATATATTCAGGGTAACCTTCATTCCACATAATTTTTATTGCAGTTGCTACGCTTGATAAACAATTTGCGTACTTATTCATTTGGTCGGGGTGTCCAATAGCTAGCTGATCATTTATTTGATTTGGCAGAGAAGCTTTGTCATATACAAAACTGAAGCTAAATTGTTTTTTGATTTCTTCTTCATGATTGTATATATTGGTACTCTCAAATAGTGGTAGTCTAATATGTTTATTTTTTAAACAATCTTTTATTTCATGAGGTTTTATTTGTTCTAATACTTGTATGTCTGGTCTTATCCTGATTACTAAATCGTAATTGATTTTTTTTAATAAAGCGTAGTTTTGGAATATAGTATTAGAGGCTTTAATTCCTACTAACATAGGTATTAATCCTTTGTTTGGCTGGTATGGGAGCTTGTCTGTTGGCGCTAGCGATGCCATTGCTTTTTCGAAGTTCAATATTTGACGTTTTACTGGTTTATAGTATTGGCAGAAGTCGTAAGAGGGTTGATCGTCCCAAGTTGTAACGAAAATATCTGGCTTTAGTGGCCAGATAATATTTTCTGTTATCGACTTTAAACATTCTTCCCAGTCTCCTAATTTCCCACTAAACCATAATGCTACTTTCATTCTGTAATATATTCCGTAATGTCTCTCTGGGCAACCAGACGCTCTATATCATCTAGTAAGAAAGGGTATAATCTATACGCAGGATTGCGTAAGCAATTTTTTATTATTTGACTTGCGCTACTAATGTCATAATGTAAAGGAAAAACGTACTTTTCATTAAATAACCATCTAATTAAATAAGAGTATTGAACCGTTCCGTATTTTTGACAATATTTTGAGAAAGTGAATGTGGGTTTACCAAAATGATATGGAATATATCGTATCCCTGAATCAATACCGAACATAGCTGTACATTTACTGGACAGATAAAATATTTGCCTTAGATCTGCGTGCACTAAATGTAATTTTGGGTTTTTTGATTCCAGAAAATCTTCGTATTTATGTTTGGAATGACTATCGTAAAGAATTATTAAGTTGAAATCTTTTGTTATATCGTTAATTAATCTCTTAATATACCAATCTTCCATATTTGAATCTGCACCGTCTCTCGCATAAAGGTGCGCTAAAATGAATTTGTCAAAAGGTAACTTTATATTTTCGGTTAAGTTGGTAGTGGGTTTTGGAAAGATATTAAAATACTTAAACCAATCGTAGTCATGGTTCAACCAATCTAAGGAGTCAATATGTAGGTCGTAAAACTTATCATAAGCCCCTTCCATTAATTTCATATCATTAGGTGATACATTTTTAATTGACCCTCTATAATCTTCTTCTGGGAAATTTGATGATTTTATTCGAAATTTTTTATGTTTCTTTTTTTCCAAAACAAAAACATTATTGAAATGGTCTGGCCACATTTCCTTAAGTATATCTGACTGTATCGGGCTACCTTCCGTGTCTGACCATAGGTCTATTTCGCACCCAGGGTAATATTCCTTAATTGCAGGAATGAATCTATTAGCGGCGAAGTGGTCACCTAAGCCACCCTCCATCCTAACAGATATCTTCATGCTGCCTCCCCTTTATCATGATATTTTTGGAATTTATAACAACAGTCTTTAACTGTGTCATTGTATTTCCTGCTGTTTTTTTTCTTAAAATATGTTTAGCCTTATATAGTCTGCTTAGGCTTGCCGATATTTTACCGTAAGACATTCCGCCTAGTTCTCCTGCTATCTTGTTGTTAGAAAAATATATAGGTTTGCCGTGCCCGGCCTTATCAACGAGGTAGGAGTAAACAACTAGATCGTTACCAATTAATTTGCCCGAAATAATATCCTCTTGAATAGCTAATGGTATCTGTATGAATTTTTTCATTCGATAGATCTTATACTTAAATTAGATTTTTGTCAAGTCTTATTCAAAAAATTGAATTAGTGACGTGCAAAAAATTGTGCATTGTTATTCAATAGGATATACTATATATCTTAATTTAATAAATATATAAAATAAGATTGACTTTACTTCAACTATGGGCTATAATTCAAAGCATGGAAAATATTATCGATTTAGATAAAGAAACATGTTTCATAGTTAAATGCTCTGATTGGTCGATAGTTTTGTCTGCTGAAGATGAAACAGAGGCTTGCACAAAAGCATTAGTAAATATGTTAGCGGAGCGAGGTAAGGACTTGAAACTATCCTCGGTCATGATTTCGTCAAAGATAAGTAAAGACTATATACCAAACGAGGTAGATGAAGACATGAATGAAGTAACGAGCTATCACTCAGTATCACGAATGTTAGCTAATGCCGGATTTCATGATTTATCCTCTAAGGTCAAAAACATTTTCGGTTCATGACAATTATAGGAATATCAGGATTAGCGAGATCAGGTAAGGATACTCTGTTTCAGTTCTTATCCAAAAAATTAAGTAATAAAAATATTTCATCCAAACGACTAGCGTTTGCTGATGAATTAAAAGAAGAATGTGATGATTTTCTCAAGAAGAATATAGGTATATCAGCATTTACCGAAATCAATACAGAGAAAGAAATCATCAGACCTTTCTTGGTATGCTATGGGACAAAGGTAAGAAGAAGGCTTAACAAGAACTGTTGGATCGATAGGCTCTCCAATAAACTTAAAAGTATCAATCAGGATTATGTCTTCATTACAGATGTTAGGTATAAAAATGAAATAGAATGGGTTGAATCTCAGGGCGGAAAAACAATCCATATCGAAAGGCACGGAAACATCGCGCCCAATAAGGAGGAATTAAAGAACGATCCTATCTTAAAAAACATGTCCCAATATAGAGTAAAGTGGAAAAATTTCAGAGAAACAGATAATCTATATATAAACAATAAAATAAATTCTATATACAATGAACTATTTCAATAATCAATCCGATTCTGAACTTATTAATAATATAAAAAATCAACATGATATTGAAGAGAGTTTAAATGAATTAGTAGATCGGCATAGCGGAATATATATAGATATGGTAAATGCATATTCTTCTAGGCAAAGCAATTATATTGATAAAGACGAGTTAATTAACGAAAAAGAATACAAGATATACATGGCTGCATTAAAATACGACGAAACGAAAGGTACCAAATTCAGCACATATTTAGGTAATGAAACAAAATGGAACTGCCTAAACACGTACAACAGAAATAAAAGAAGACCTGTTTTTAACTCAGATTTTATAGAAAATATGACAGATCAAGAATCAGAAGAATCTAAAGACATAGCAAACTCTATAAAAGAAGATATATTTAATAAAGTTTTAAAGATAATAGATAATCATCCAGATAAAAGAGTTGAAAAAATATTCAACATGAGATACATTGAAGGAATGAAAAATAAAGTAATGCCCTGGAAAAATATAGGAGATTCATTAAACTTAAGTATCCAAGGTTGCATAAATATACATAACTCAGCAATTAAAGAAATACAAAACGAACTAAAAGGAGAATTTAACATTGAATAGATTTATAGGACTAGGAAATTTAACAAGGGACCCAGAAGTAAAAGAAACTAAAACAGGTAAAAAAGTTTGCGTATTCACTATAGCAATAAACAACAGACCGTCAGATAATGTCCTTTATCTAGATGTAGAAGCGTGGAACAAGACTGCAGATAACTGCGCTAGATTCTTAAGTAAAGGCAGGAAAGTAATGATAGATGGAAGGCTCCATTTAAATTCTTGGAAAAATGCAGAAGGACAAACAAGAAATAAAATATATTGTATAGCTGATTTAGTTACATTTTTAAGTGGAAATAATGAAAACTCAACAGATAATCCAGTACCTAAAGAAAAACAAAATACTCAAGAAGACGATGAATTCGCAGATATTCCATTTTAATGAACAAATTAATATTTAAAGGTCCACTTAACTCACTATCTTTTGGTAATGTTTGCTTTAATTTACTAAAAGAAATATACTCTAAAAATATAGATGTAGCAATTTTCCCAACTGGCAATGTGGATGTCAGTTCATTTAAAATAAATGACTCTAATTTTAAACTTTGGGTAGAAGACGGGGTTAATAATAGATATAAAAAATTAGATAAAAACACAACGACCCTTCAGATGTGGCACTTAAATGGCGCAGAAAGCAGGATATCTAAAAATCAAATACTTTACACTTTTTACGAATTAGATCAACCCACAGAATCAGAGGTAAAAATAGCAGAACTTCAAGATAAAGTTGTTTTTAGCAGTTCTTATTCTGCAGGTAAATTTAATAACGCATCCTATGCGCCGTTAGGTTTTGACGATTCTTTTTATAATACCGAAAAAAAATATTTAAACGATAAGATTCATTTTGGTTTAATGGGTAAGCTAGAAAAAAGAAAGCATACAGAAAAAATTATAAGAAACTGGATCAAGAAATATGGCAATAACTACAAATACCAATTAACGTGTTGCATTTCTAATCCATTTTTCAAAAAAGAAGAAATGGAAGCTTCCATAAGAAATATACTTCAAGGAAAAAGTTATGGAAACATAAACTTCTTGCCATTTTTACCTAAAAACTCTCAAGTTAATGATTTTTTAAACTCAATAGATATCGATCTTGGAGGTATGAGTGGTGCAGAAGGTTGGAACCTACCATCCTTCAATGCCACATGCCTAGGGAAATGGAGTATTGTATTAAATTCAACTGCACATAAAGACTGGGCCTCAAAAGATAATTCTATATTAATTGAGCCAAACGGAAAAGAAGAAGTTTATGATAACATTTTTTTTAAAAAAGGTTCTGACTTCAACCAAGGCAGTATATATACTTTTGATGACGAAGAATTTATATCCGCAATGGAAAAAGCTGAAACTATTTGTAAAAAAGAAAATACCGAAGGCAATAAACTAAAAAATAAATTTACATACAAAAATACTTTAGAAAAAATATTAGAATAATGCCTTTATATACATACGAACACCCTGAGACAGAAGAAACTATAGATATTATTCAATCAATGAATGATGAACACATCTATATAGATCAAGAAGGGATTAAATGGAATAGAGTGTGGGATATTCCTCAGGCTAGTATAGATTCAAGCTCAGATCCTTTTGATAATCAAGCTTTTATACAAAAAACAGCAAACCAAAAAGGTACATATGGAGACTTAGTTGATCAAAGTAGAGAACTTAGTCAGAAAAGAAAAGATAAACTAGGGTATGATCCAGTTCAGCAAAAATATTTCAAAGAATATAGCAAGAAAAGAAACGGCATAAAACACCACTTAGATAGAGACTAAAAAAAAGGTGTAATATCTTCGTATGGCCAACGAAGATTATAAAAATAATCCGTTATATAAAGATATAACGCAATTAGATCACCTATCACCTCAGCCTACTTTTTCATATCAGTGGAATAAAGCTAGTGGTAGATGGGAGCCGGCTGGCGGAATAACGATAGATAATTTAGACTTATCAATTGAGCCCAGCGATACAGAAACTCATAAGCTTTTATCTGGAATCTCTGGTCAACTTTCTCTGTCTAATGACATAGAAACCCATAGGCTTTTATCTGGAATCTCTGGCCAACTTTCTCTGTCTAATGACATAGAAACCCATAGGCTTTTATCTGGAATCTCTGGCCAACTTTCTCTGTCTAATGACATAGAAACCCATAGGCTTTTATCTGGAATTTCGGGAGAACTTTCAGATATTCATATTGATGTAAAAATTGATGAGGACACACAAACTCATAGATTACTTTCGGGTATTTCTGGAGAACTTTCTAGTATTCACATTGATGTAGAAATAGATTCAGATCAAGAAACTCATAGATTACTATCTGGTGTTTCAGGAAATCTAGATAATATGTCTTCAGAATTAAAAGGGATTTCTGGACAGCTTCATGAAATATCAGAGGAACTAGTTGAAGGAACGGAAGGTATATCTGGAGAATTAGTAGAAATTTCAGAAGAATTAGTTGAAGGCACTCATGGAATATCAGGAGAATTGGTGGGTATTTCTGGAGAGCTTGTAGGAATTTCCGGAAAACTTGTAGACATATGGCACCAAATAGAAAGAAGGGAATTATACCAACCATGGAAGCTTAGAACGAAAACTGTTTCTCAAAAAATAGAAGAAGATTTTTTACTTCTTGAATCTATTTCTGATACAAAAAGATACGGTATAGATAGCGGAAATTGTTATGGAGAAAATCGCAACCTCATGGATGATGTATTTGGAACTTATTTTGAAAATGGAAGAAAAAATAAATCATTATTAGAAACAGGTCACCCGGATTACTTTATTCATGCAGAATATACAGACCCTAATAGATGCGTAGATAGTAAATTTTGCTTCCATACAGACACAGAATTTGGAATGAGGCAAGAAAATAAATCCGCAAGCTTAATTAATTCTTACGAGCTTATAGACTTTAATGATCTTTATGAGAGAGGTTTAGTTGAAAGCGTCGTAATTCACAATGAATCATCTTATCCTATACAATTTCACACATCAGAAAGAAGACTTGACAACTCTGAGCCCGTGTCTCCCAAAACAGAAGATCTTATATATTTAGATATAGATATGGCAGTAAAGATAGAAAACGATGAAGCCGGAAGAATTTATGTTAAAAGACCGCATACCATATCAGGTTTCTCTATAAAGTACGCAGTTACATACAAAGAAACAGGGTTATACGATAATTTTTAATTTTTATGGATTTCTTTGAAATTAAAAAATCCTTAAGAAGGATAGGGGACAAAAAGTACATTGTCGGACAAGAACCCGAAGATCCTCTTGTCTTGATAGATGGCAAGAGGTTAGAAACAGTAAAACTAAACTCGTACATACTAGAATCTACTTCCGGCTTTTTTGATGTACTAACAAACACAAGAACCATATCAGACGATATAGTCTCTAATACTCTTTCTGTAAAAACAGGAAACTATACTGAATTATCTGGGTTAAAGATATTTTTTGATAGTGGAGAAGCTGGACACATAAATACAGATACAATCGACTTTATATCTGGAAACAGTGAATCAATACATATTAGCGGCGTTAATGTATTAAAATTTATTCAAGAATTAAGCGGAAACTTAAATCAAACAGGCGCCTTCTTAGATTCTAAAATAGAATCTCTCAGCGGAACCTTAAATCAAACAGGCGCCTTCTTGGATTCTAAAATAGAATCTCTCAGTGGAACCCTAAATCAAACAGGCGCCTTCTTGGATTCTAAAATAGAATCTCTCAGTGGAACCCTGAATCAAACAGGCATCTTCTTAGATTCTAAAATAGAATCTCTCAGCGGAACCCTGAATGAAACAGGCATCTTCTTAGATTCTAAAATAGAATCTCTCAGCGGAACCTTAAATCAAACAGGTGCCTTCTTAGACTTTAAAATAGAATCTCTTAGTGGAACCCTAAATGAAACAGGCATCTTCTTAGATTCTAAAATAGAATCTATCAGCGGAACCTTAAATCAAACAGGTGCCTTCTTAGACTCTAAAATAGAATCTCTTAGCGGAACTCTAAACCAAACAGGAGATTTACTAAGCTCTGAAATAAAATCTTTAAGCGGTGATTTAAGCGAAACAAAAAACTTTTTAGACTCTAAAATAGAATCTCTTAGTGGTAGTTTCACAACAGGAGTCTTCCTAGACTCTAAAATAGAATCTCTCAGTGGTAATTTAAATCAAACAGGAGCTTTACTAGATTCTAAAATAGAATCTGTGGAAAGACAGGTTTCGAGGCTAGATGACACTTCATTTGAAATAACTGGATCTTTAAATAGGTACGAATTACAAGAAGCCTTCGAAATAAATGAAGACGGAGATGTAACACCAAACGATCATGTTTTTATTTCTGATACAATGTGGATACTAAAAAGCGAAAACGACCTAGAGTTAAGGTCTAATATATGGAGATACAATACTGGCCCTGAAGCATTTACTGACGATATATCATTTTAATACAATTTGTGTAATATAAATAATGGGTACAAGAAATTTAGTTCCAAGAAACAGTGGTGAAGGTGGCATAGGTAAGATAACAAGAGCCTGGGCTACAGGAGTTTTTGATAACCTATATTTCGGCGGTTTACGTGTTTCTATGGACCAAAACATAAGAACGACGGATTCGGTAGAGTTCCTTAGTGGAAATTTTGTTAGCGGATTAACTTTAGACGGAGTAGACGTTAGAACACTAGGTGGATCGATATCTCAAATTGAGTCAGGTTCAGCTGAATTCGTCTTCTTTTCTGACGTTATAGACAATGACGGAGTAACAAATAAAAATTACAACAATACCCCTAACCCAAATTTATATCTATCTTCCGTTGAAGTTACATCTGCCTCTAATTTAAAAGTGGAAATGCAGTGGGATGGACCCAATGGAGATTACTTGGGGCAAGCCTCTATAGAAGGACAAGAAATACCTCTTGAAAACATACAGCAACTAGGAGAACATACAAGAAGATTTATTGGTTTTCTAGACAATGTAAACATAGAAGGTAAAACACAACTTAGTGGAGAAGCAAATGGCAGGAGTATTATTCTACCTATAACAGAAGCGGGAGGCGGGCCAGAAGCTATAGAAATCAGGATAGATTCTATACAAAATTCTACACCGAAAAACGGACAAAACCAAGGGAGCTCTCATTTAAAACAAGGAGATATTTTAAATATTTATGCAGACTTCGATACAAGTGATGTTGATTCTATTAAGGTTTTAGAATCAGGTTTAGCTGAAGAAATAAATTTCACTAGTTATGCGCTAACCGAAAACAACGGTATCTTCACTGCGACAATACCTATTACCGTATCAAATATAGTAAATGGATCATATGGAGTATCACTACAAGCTGTTAACGCTTTTGGATCTACTGGAAAAGCCGTTTCTTCTGAAGTTATTTCAAACGTAAGCGGAACTCGACCTGTAGACCAAGATTACCCAATTATATCTATAAATAATCCAACATCATATAACGGTCGCTCTGATGGACTAAGAGAGGGAGAATCTACCACCTTCTCTAATAGCATATCCAATTGGAATAGTTCTACAGACTCAATTTTATACACCCCAAGTCAAGACGTATCAATAAACAATCCCAATTCATTCGAATCCACAAAAACAGTTGATTATATTCAGGGAATTTTTAATAACTCTAATAATATTGAAATATTTGCGGTAAGATCTGGAAACGGAGCTGTTGATAGAAAAAACGCCATAGTAAAAATAGCGAATGGTCCACAGATAACTGGAGCTTCATTAAGTTCGATAGCTTCATCGGCTACATCTCCACATTCAATAGGTTCATCCGAGTTAAAAGCTGGAGACATAGTTGAATCAGAAGTTTTTATAGACGGAAAAGGGTCTTCTATAAATGATATATCTTTATCGGTTAGGAATGAAGGTGTATCAAATGGATCTCAGTCATCATATAATTCAAATTACAACAAGTCAACACTACCAGATGGAAGTTATAAATTCACCGTTCCTATAAACGTATACGGCTCAATAGGCTCTTCAACTAGAGATGGCAATCAACCAGCGGCATTTATTGCAAAAAACAATTTCAACACACTGAGCGATAAGTTTACGACATCAGATACAGCGACATTAAACAACGGATCAATACCTCACTTAAACATACTAGGAATAGATTATCCACTTAATCAAAGCGCATTAAAAAATTCTGAATCCGCTACTATTAATTTTGAAAAGAATAACATAGACACTCTTTACATAGATGATAGCAACTTAGGCGGAGCCGGTGAATTAAATTTCTCTACCAACAGTCAATTCGACAATGAATTAGAATATTATGGAAATTTTACAGTTAGAACACTTTTAAATCAACCCGGAGGGGTAGTAACAGTTACCATGACCGGACCTTACGCTGAAGGAGCCTATACAAATCTTAGATTAAATTTAATTAACTATGGAAACCCTGCATCTGTCACTACTTCCGGGAGTATGCTTATAATTAATTTCCCAAAACGCCCTGCTGGATGGCCCTATGTCGGCCCAGTGATAGACTTCATCAACTCTCAACCAAATTTATCTGCAGTTGCGTCATCTGGCGTAAATTTAAGTCATAGTGGATTACAACCCACTTCAGGGGGTACGCAAACTGTAAGCATTAATACTTCACCCAAGGTTAGTTCAAACGGGTACGCTTTAGTTAAAAAAGAGGTTTCTAGACTAGGTGGTTCATATAATATATCTATTGACAATTTCACCCTATCAGGAACAAAAACATCAAATGGTATAACTATCCAACTCCAAGATGTAGTAAATATAGCGAACGCACCACTAACTTTATCAATAAACAATTTGTCTTTAAAACTATCAAGCTCACCGTCAGGAATATCAGACAATTTCGATCTTGAAAGTTCACAGTTAATGCTAAACACTCCAACTTTAACTCTAGATTCGTCCCAAAGCAACCAATCTACTCTTACTATAAATAGTTCTGGAACAGGAAAAACAAGCAATTCTTATACAATTACAGTTTCAGACTCTGATACAAAAGGAACTTTTTCATGGAGTGTAACTGCAACTAATTTAGCGGGAATTACAACAAATTCAATTTTAACTAATCCAAATTATACCCTTGCAGGATTCTCATCCAGAACAGTCAATGCTTCCCCAAATAGCTTAGGGGCAGGCCTTGCTAACATAGGAACTACTGTTTCAAACACTAGTAACGTAACTTTTGAAAATGTTTCTGAAGGCGGTACAGCTCCAAATGGAGGAACAATATATACCTATCAATCTTATTCTGATGGAATACAATTAGATAATTCTTACGATGTGAATAATAAATTTACAATATGCAATTCAAGCGGACTTACGGATTCAGACGGAAGTTTTATTTTTAATTTAGATAAACTAAATAGATCCGCAAATACATCAACATTAAATCCAGCTTCTTTTGTTATTTCTGAAGATTAATTGTGTAAATTTAGTCAATGAGAATATTATTGACCGCGAATTACAAAAACGGAATTTTCAGCAATGGCTTGCAACAAAACATTGTATTCCTGGCTGAACTTTTACAAAACATAGGCTTCGAGCCTATAATTGCAGTAAATCACAAAATAGATGATTGCGTAGACCCACCTACAGATATATTAATATTAGAAGAGCATGAAATACTAGATTATATAGATGATCTATATGCTGTCCTACAAACTACATGGATGCTAAAGCATTCAATAATAGATAAGATAAAAGAACTTAAACCTGCATGCAGGAACATTCATGTCCACTATGGAAATAGATTATTAGCTGACATAGAACAATCAAGCTGGAATACAACATCCCCCTTAATCCCATATAGAGTTGACGAAAATTGGGTATCACCTCATTACAAATTTTCCTTCAATTATTTCAGAACTTATTACAAAAATGAAAAAGTCCTCGAACTTCCATATATATGGAGTTCGCAATATATGAAAATGCATGAAAAGATATGGAATAAAGCCGGTAAAAGTTGCTTTTATTCAAAAGATAAGCCCAAGCATATAGGAATTTTTGAACCAAACTTAAACACAACAAAACACTGCCTACCTTCAATCATGATAGCAGAAGAACTTTACTCGGAAGATAAAAGTTTATTTGAATCATTAAATGTTTATTGCACATCAAAACTAAAAGAAGCTAATTTCTTCAAAAGAATGATGTGGCAACTAGATATACAAAAAGGTGGAAAAGTGAATTTCAATCACAGGCAAAGAGTAACTAATTTATTTGCGAACAAAATTTCAGTATCACTATCAAATCAATTATTAAACGGGCTGAATTATACTTATCTTGAAGCATTATATTTCAATATCCCCCTAGTGCATAACTCTGAATATATAAAATCAGCTGGTTATTTCTACCCTGAATATGATACGAAAAAAGGCGCTGAAGCACTAAGGCTAGCGTTAACTTTTCACGATAAAAATTTAGAAGAATACAAGAAACAATCTGAAACTATACTTAATAAATTCTCACCTAACAATCCATTCGTGATAGAGAAATATAAAAAATTATTGTCATGAAAATAGGAATTACCCTCGATATGTCCATTGCATTCTGGGCAAATGGAATGCAGCAAAATATTGTCTTCCTTTATGATTTATTCAAAAGAATAGGTCATGAATGCTATTATATTACTAAAGATATACCCAAAAATAAAATGCATTTTAAGCACAAGGGTATGCTACTACAAGATTTAATTATCGATAAAAACGAAAAACTAGACATTCTAATTATCGCGGGATACGATATCCCCGCAAAAATATATAAAGAATTAAAGGATCGTAATCCTAAATTAAAAATTATCATAGCTCATTTTGGTCATAAATTATACATAGATACATATAATACTTTATTTGACGAAAGATATAAAAATCAAGATATACAAATTAATCCCAAAGATACCAATAAGTATATAGATCAAATATGGATCCTTCCACATCACTCCTCTGGTATAGAATACATAAAAACATACTACGGGATGGATGATGTTATAGTAACTCCCATGATATGGGAACCATCTTTTGTTCAAGATAAAATTAAAGATCTAAATAAAAAAAACTTAAATCCATTCTTTAAGCCTGACTATGTTAATAAAATCTGCATTTTCGAACCAAACTTAAATACAATAAAAACATGCTTTGTCCCCTTAATGATTTGCGAAAGACTTGAAACCGAAAGGCCCGGCACTTTAGGAGCTATCAATACTTTTTGCGCAGAAAAAATCAGGACTGGAAAATATTTTGAAAATTTCGTAAAAAGACTAAATATCTTAAGCAAGAAAAATTTCTGTTTTTTTAATAACAGATGGGGGTCACTCGATGCATTAAGTAAGTTTGGTAGTACAGTTATTAGCCACCAGAATGATAATGAATTCAATTATGCGAATTTCGAGCAATTATATATGGGCTTACCCCTAATCCATAATTGCCCCAGTCTATGTGATATAGGATATTATTATAGCAAACACGACATCAAAATGGGATCCAATCAATTATATAATGCAATCTTAAATCATCAAAAAACTTTAAGTGAATATACACAGCAAGCTCGATCCCACCTAAGTCAATTTAGTCCGTTTGAATATAAAAATATAAATATATATAGTAAATTAATAAATGAAATTAAATCGAATAAGTAGATCTTTTTTTATAAACCTTGATAGACGAAAAGATAGGTTAGATCATATAAACAAAAACCTACCATTTTCAGCGGAAAGGTTTCCAGCTATTAACGCAAAAGAATTAGAACTTAATCAAGAAATAAAAAATATTTTTAAAAAATCTTTCAATAAGCTAACAAAAGCAGAAATAGCATGCGCTCTAAGTCATTACAGGTTATGGAAACAGCTAACACTAGATAGAGAGGCCGATAATTATTTAATACTAGAAGACGATGTAGTCTTTAAAAAAGGGTTTACCAATTCCTGGAATCAAGTTTACAGTAATTATATACCTAATAATTATAACTTAATATACCTAGGTGGCTGCCAACCCTGGAATAAACCTCATTATCATAAGGTAACAAAAGAATACAATAACCACTTCTTTAATATTAAAAAAAATAATTTCTTCTCAGAAAATGATCATTATTGGCATATGAACGCAAGCTCATACATACTAAGCAAGCAAGCAGCATCCACTTTATGTCAGTGGGTAGAACAAGGAGGAATAAATGAGGCCCTAGATAACTTTATGCAAAAATTTTTCAATCAAAACAAATTATTCTCTGCGCCAAATTCTATTTACCACCTGAACCCATTAATGTCATATCAATTACATGAAAAAAATGACAACCCTGAAATTGATAAAAACTCAGATATAAGACACGATAAAGAAAAATTTTCATCCAAAGAAGTTACTAACGTTTCGTACTGGCGTTATAAAAAAGGTTTCGGCAATTTTGGAGACGAGTTAAACGTGCCCATCGCTAAGTTTTTATTCGGAGATAGCGTAAAATTTAATTGTAAAGGTGAATATAAACAAATTAAACTAATAGGTTCAACTCTAGGCGATCTCAAAGAAAAAGAAATCGTCTGCGGTGCAGGTCTACACCACCACTCAGAAAAGATACCAAATTTCAATAATGAATTCAGATGCGTTAGGGGGCCATTAACACTCCAATGTGTACGCTCAGCAGGAATGGATGTTAGCAATACCTACCTCGGTGACCCGGCTTTACTTTTACCCATGTTTTACAAGCCTAAAAAAAATAAAGAGCTGGGAAAAAAAATAGGATTAGTGCCACACATTTCTAATATAGATATTTTTAAAAATTTAATCAGAGATGACGATAGATTCCATTTAATTAACCCCACAGATAAATGGCAAAATGTTATAGATAAAATCTACTCTTGCTCTGCTATAGTAAGTAGCTCACTACATGGATTAATTTGTGCTGATGCATTCAATATTCCAAATCTATGGATTAAAATTCCAGGAAGACCCCTACCTCCTTGTGGCAAAAAGGAAGATTATGGAGATTTTAAATACTTAGATTACTTCCTTAGTCAAGGCAGAAAAAATGTTTTCATAAACTCTTTATCAGAAGATTTTAATAATAAAATGTACACAAAGGGAAACACGATAGATCTCCATAAACTAAAGCGGTCCATCACAAAACCTATTGAGGCAAAAATTGTATTCTTAAACAATAACTTATATGAAGAAGATTTTATATTAGAATTATTTCAAGACATGAATCCCGAAAAAGTATTTGATATCGAAATGAAAAACCCTCAAGAAAATAGCGTTATAGTATATAGTGATATATATGCAAAAAATGTAAACCTTTATGAAGAAAATGTTAGACAATTTTTAAAAAACCGAATTAAATCACTGAAGGAATATTTCAATAAATGTAAAAACTGCATATTAGTTCACCTTAGTGACGAACATTGCTACGCAGAGATAGATCATTACAAAAATTTCAAACATGTATTTCGACAATACTACAGAAGCGACGCTGTCGCTGATAACGTTTCATTTATTCCATTAGGTTGCAAGAAAAATTTTTTAAAATGAAATTTTCAGTAATAATTCCCACCGTTTGGCAAGCCAATAAATTAATGCAAAAATTAATTTGTGATTTAGACAACACAGGTGATATTGATGAAATATTAATTATCGACAATAGAATCGAAAATACTCCCGAATGGATATACAGCTTTAATAAAGTTAAAATTCTACGACAAAGCACAGGTTTATACTTTAATGCAAGCGCCAACCTTGGAGTAGATAGAGCTAAAAACGAATTGTGTTGCATCATTAATGACGACAACTTAATCGATTGCGATATATTTAATTTTATATTAAATAATATACCCAACAAAGTTGGAGGTATATTCATGGACCCAAATAGCATAAACGGAAAACTTGTGACAGATAAAAATCACGAGTTTCATTATAGTAATTTCCCCAACCATAAAGAGCTAACACCTTATAAGACAGTAATCAACCATGGACCTGGAATGTTTTTCTGCTTTTTTAAAGCTGACTTTACATATATTCCAGAAGAAATAAAACATTGGTATGGAGATATATTTACTTTTTTTTGTTTTAGATATCACAAACTAAACAACTTCCTGATTCGAGGTTTCGAAATGAATGTTGAATATAAAGGATCTACCAGTTCTAAAGATAGTGGTATTCGAACTATTATAAAGGAAGATCGAAAAATGTACCCACGAATAATGAATGAAAAATATTTTAATATGACCCAAAAAAAATACATCTGGAACTTCATGGGTCAAACTTATAAAAAAGGAAATAGAAAAAACATAATAAAAAGTCTTAGCAAAATTGACGCTCCTTATTTCCTTAACGTAAATAAGTCCTGGCTATCCAACGATAGTATTGATATTATAAGGTATAAAAAAATAATTGAACAATCTATTTTTACTATCTGCCCCAAGGGACGCACCAATCCAGATACGTTCAGATTATATGAAGCTATTGAGGGTGGGAGCATTCCTATTATCGAGGCAGATGAATATTGGAACGATTTATTTGGCAGTGATCACCCATTGATACAATTTTCTGATTGGGATAAAGCTGCAGATGAAATTATGGTATTGTCAAAAAAAAATGAGTGGCAGAATGAGTACCGCCTAAAGCTAGCTTCTTGGTGGGACAAGCAAAAATCAAACATTAAACAAAAAATTAAAGAAATAATTACAACCCGCAAGACATATAATATATGCTTTTGTTGTGATGAAAATTTAATTCAACACGCAATCAATCCTCTTTTAAAAACAAAACAACAACAATTTATTGAACTCAAAGATCAATGGAAAAATTTCAAAGATTACAATTTCCTAAAATATATCTCGAATCAATTACCCAAAGCAGAAATTCCCAAAAATAAATTCAACACATATAATCCAAATCAAAAAATAGCTATAGTTAGTTTATACACAAAAGAAATATCTGACTATGCCATTTACTCAGAAAAATGCATAAAAGAATATTGCGAAAAGCAAGGTTATACATTTTATATTTACCGCGAAAAACTTGAAAAAGAATCTAATCCAAACTGGTCGAAAGCGCAAGCGCTACTAAATCATATTGATAATCATGAATATATAGTATGGATGGATTCCGATACATTAATCTTTAATCCAGAAAAAAGATTTGAAAGCATAATCCAAAAAGCTCCTAAAAAATTTATCTTAGCAACCAAGGATATTGGCAACAATTCCATGCTAAACAGCGGAGTATTATTATTTAAATCGCACCAATATACAAAAAACTTAATAAAAAGATGGCGAGATTTCCAGGGGGATAAATCTTCATTATATGCTAGTGGAGGAGATCAAGAAATATTTTGTCAAATACTTAAAAGATCAGATTCGGCGGGATTTAATAGAAAAATATTTGAAATGAACGAATTCAATACTGACCCCAGATTTGTAAATAATAACACATTTATATTACATTTTATGTCGTACCCACTTCAATTAAAAAAAATATTTATAAGCTATTGGAGCAACTTTAAATAAAAATAAAAATTCTCAATTTAATAATTTTTGCGTGTATATCAATATATGGCAAAAGTATTTCGTACCGAGTCATTAAATCTTGGAGGTAATCTCCTCCTTGAAGCGAGTTCTGCTGGCGCTTTTGAAATCAAAAGTGCACAAGGCAGCACACTTATGTCACGCGGCACAATTGAAGCGGATATCTCCAGCCTTCAAACCGTAGACACCGACAACTTGTCAGATCTTAATGCTGACATTTCTAGCTTAAATGCTGTAGACACCGACAACTTGTCAGATCTTAATGCTGACATTTCTAGCTTAAATGCTGTAGACACCGACAACTTGTCAGATCTTAATGCTGACATTTCTAGCTTAAATTCTGTAGACACCGACAACTTGTCAGATCTTAATGCTGACATTTCTAGCTTAAATGCTGTAGACACCGACAACTTGTCAGATGTTAATGTTGATATCTCCAGTCTTGCTGCTATAAACTCAGATGGAACATCTGACCTTGATGTTGACATTTCTAGCTTGGCTCACAATATATCAACTAATGATGTAGTCGCAGTTAGCACAAGCGTAGGTAACGGTGTCGACAATTCCGGATCAATTAGCTTTGGTCGCACATTTAGCTCAACTCCAATCGTTGTAGCTCAGCTCAAAAGCTCTAATTCTAGTGATCCAATTATCGCATGCATGGTTAGTTCAGTAAGCACGACTGCAGCCACTGTAACATTTGCAGACAGCACACCTTCTTCAAATTATACAGTAGAGCTCATCGCTTCTATTGCGTAACATCTACGAGAAAGATATTTAGTTATCTCGGGCGACCCTTTGGGTCGCCTTTTTTTGTGTAAAATAATATATGAATAGAAAAGATTTGTTTGACGATTTGTTTTCAGAAAGAGAAAAACATCCGCTAGGTAAACACGAACCTAGCAATAAAAAATATACAAAAGAAAATTTACCCGTTAAATATTCTGCACCAGAAGCTCAAAAAAAACTAAAAAAAATATTTAATAAATTACGACACAAAGCAATATATTTAAATCTAGAGCACGAAGAATTAGTTGAAGAATTTGAAGAAATACGTAGAGACTTCATAGCAAAAATGATAGAGTACTGCGACAATAAAAAAATAAAACACCCCTTTGAATCCGTTCCTGATAAAAAAGATAGATCTACTGAATTATCAAATGAAGAAGTGAATAACTTATTCAGAGAAGTGGTCAAGAAAACCCATCCAGACTTAAACAAAGATCTAACAGGGGAAGAACTAGAAGAAAGGCTAGACCTCTACAATGAAGTCGTGGAGGGAAAACAGAATGGAGATTTTAGAAAAATACTTAAAGTCGCCCTAGAATTAAATATAGATATCAAAAAAATATCTCCGGAAATCATAGATCTACTCAAAAAAGAAATTCAAAAGATAGAACAGCAAATGGGTCAAATTAGAAATGACGTTATGTATAAATGGGGAAAAGGTAACGAAGGTATAAAAAATTCTATATTTGAAATATTGACAAAAAATTTAAAACCAATATAAGATTAAAAATACCCACCATCAATCAATTCGTTAGAACCGTCTCCCCCGCCAATAACAAATCCCTGCTCTGGGAAAACTATTCTTCCATCTTGGTTTTGAGTTATACTTAAACCATTTTCTCCTCCCAGTTTTATTCCAGAAGGTAGTAATAAATTCTTATTATCATCCACAGAAATTGACTGGTCCCCTATAAACATAGAATTATCACTCAAAAACAGATGTCTGATTTTTTTCTCTGCAGAACCCAAATCGAATTGAGCGTTTTCTAGCGGGATAATATGCCCCGAAAGATTTACCTGTCCAGTAACAGTCAATCCTCCATCAGAATTTTTTTCATGAAAATTACTCAAATCCTGAGAAGACCCTCCTTGAGCATCACCTTCAACGAGAACTCTTTTCCCGCTAATTTCTAAACTATTGAAATGACCGTTATCAAAATAAGCTTCGCCCCACCTAACATCATTAAGACCAAGCCCACCTTCTCCGCTACCTCTAGGAATTATACTTTTTGTTGACATGTTATATTATACACATTTTTTTAAATTATAGTTACATAATCTCCTGTTTCTTGGAAATATTGAGAATCTACTTGCGTTTCTTGTGGCGACCCCAAAGGAATCAAGGAGTTATTTCCTGTTTCAAAAAGTTCTATAGCAGGATCTGTTAAAACTTCTGGAGACTCTAGCATTGTTAATGTTTGATCTTCTGAGGAAAAGAATGTCACAGATTGGGCATCACCTCCTACAGGAGCTTCGCCGTCATTAATAGTATAAGACTCGTCTGTTGCTTCATCAAATAAAGTAATATTTTGACCCGTTTCAATAAAAAACTGAGAGTAATCTCCACTAAACAAAGAACCAGACTCTAGAGGCTTAATATAGTTTCCGTCGTACTCCCAATAAGTTAATGCAGGGTCTTCAGTTTTTAAAACAGTATTTCTTATAATTAAGCGGTCATCAACCTCATTAAACCAAACGAAGGAAGTCCCGCTAATATCTCCAGTTACTCCTCCAGTATCTCCAGTATCTCCAGTTGTCCCACCAGTATCTCCAGTCGTTCCCTCTACGTACCCACTAATTTGACTTGCAGACGCAGAAATAAGTATATCTAATTTACAATCAGGCTCAATTACATTATCGGAAAACTGTATACTAAAATCACTTGTTGTTACATTAAATATATTATATACATAAAAAGAATTCGGCTCCGAGTCAAATCTCAGCGAAGCAAAAACCCTAGGAGAGGATAAATAAACTACATCATTACCTAAGGATTCATAGCTTATATTTAAATCGGTAATATTATTCGGTAAATTAACGGTTGATGAAAAATTTTGAGCAGCAGAACTTTTATTTAAAATTAAAGTGTCCTTATTCAGCTCCTCTAATTCATCAACCCGTTGATCTAAATTAATGACGTCTATTCTTAGCGAGTCACCTAGGGTTCTAACATAAACCCAATCTTCTAGATTATTTTCTCCAGTTTTTTCGTAAACATTATTAGTTTGAGTATCAACATACTCAGAGCCAACAATACCTGCCGCCTTAGAGCTTTCAGTAGGATGTCCTACGTCAAGGATCAAAGGCTTTCTTATACCTAAGTTAGCATTTACGAAAGTCTCGAAGGCGCCCATGATTAAGTCCTTTTCTTACTGTGATATAACAATGCAGCAGAATATAGATCAAGCCCATGCTCAGATGCTAAATCCTGAACCCCAGCCATAGGGTACAAACTTTCTATATTATTTGGATCATTAATACATTCCTCTATTTGATTCTCCCAATTATCTGTATCCGTCGAAAGTATAACTGATTGACAAAGCTCATCAACCATATTTTTTTCTCCCTTCTTAAGTCTCTTTTTTCCAAGTTTATTTTTCATTTCTAAAACAGCAAACCTCTGAAGGTTTTCAGAACTATAAATTACATCTTGTATATTTTCTCTACTAAATAAAGCCGCAGTTGATTCCTGAGGAATATCTGAAGTCCCTACCGGCCTACCAACTTCATTCTTAACTTGATTTTCTTTAGAAGTCGGAGAGTCATCTGTTCCGGGAGTTATCATTGGTACCCCTCCAACTATAGGATTATACAAACCGTCTTTCCTTTGTTCAACATACTCTCTTTGAGCAGATTCTAATTCTTCAGGATCAGGATATATACCTTTCTCTAAAGCGGTCATACCTTGTTGCGGAGTTATAATTCCTAACTCCATCAATCTTGTTGCAACTCTTTGAAGTTGCACTTCATCTTTTATATCTGTTTCTTCAAATTTTACTTTAGGATACTTCCTGAATCCCAAGTTTTGGCAAATCATTTTAATTTGCGGTTGAAGAAAATCGTAAATAAAAGCGTTTCTAGATTCCTTCAATCTTTCTAAAAATATTTTAGCCTTAACCTGAGTATTACTATATCGTTCATCACCAACAATAACATTCTGCAAACCCTCTTTAATGTCATTATTAATAACTTCATATTTTGCAGGACCAACAACTTTACCAATATCAGGAATAATAAATTGAGCCTTAGTTGTATAATCGCTCACAAGCACCCTTCCTACGCTTTCGTTTTTAAATAAATTTTGCATCGCTTCCATATTTCTAGGATTAATGCCGCCCTTATCAGGCTCTGCGCCCATTGTGATGAGAAGAATTACATTTTCTATTGTTCTACAAATAGCTTGATCAATCTTCTTTAACTCTAATTTAAAATTAATATCATCCAATACGGGATACCCAAAAGGAATTGCAAAAGGCTCATAATCTTGTTTTTTATAAAAAGAATATACTAAATGCCCAGGATCTAATTTTACCCTAATTCCGTCTTGATTATACTTTCCATTTTTAATTTTTTCTTTAGTAGCATCATCTAAAGCTTCATAGACTTGTTGATCATATTCAGTCTTTGGATTTTTTAATCTTTCAATATCATATTCAGATAATATTTTTTCATACAATGCAGTTTCAAACGAAGACCCTCTCGCCGCCACAATATCGTAAGGATTTAGAACGATATACTTTACGGGCAATTTGCCAGGCTTCAAAGATATCGTTGACCCATATATTTTACTCAATTTATCAAAATCTGTTTTAGAAAATTCTCCATCTACTCTATATAAAAATATATTACCACTTCTATAGTATTCCCTGAAATATTGATCTTTAAGGTTCCACAAGTTAACCTTATCAAACCATTTGTATATAAAGTCTCTAGATTTTTGAGTCCCTCCCTCAAGATAAAGATTTGAATTAGCAAACTCAGACATTACATCAATAGCATTTCTAAAAACAGATATATTGGCATAAGCTTTCTGACAAAGCTCTATTGTATCTCTTACATTAACCCCATCATTACCATAAACATAAGGAAGCATTCCTCCAGCTATATTAGAAAACCTAAACTTTTTATTACTTTTATGAACAGAGTTTCTCCTCGAAGCTAGGCCATCTGATTTAGATTCAGTTCTCATATAGCTAGAGGCCGTCGACTCCGAGTAATAAGGCTCGCCCGAACTAAAAGGCTCTGAAATAGGTATATTAATTAAAGAATTCAAATCTGGCTCAGATTGTTTATTAAATTTATTCCAATAATCCGAACGCTTTACGTATTTTCTCTTGCTCATCAATTATAATACACAAAAGTTAAAGCAAAGTCTAATAAAAGTCCAAAGTTAACTTTTGAACTTTCTAAAGACAATGATAGTGTATATAAGAATAATGAATAAAAAACCCAAAATGTGCATAGTTAGAGTTAATGGCGTAGAAATGGTCGGAAAAATCATACATGAATATGAAGAAATCGGAGGGCCAGATGACGGAGCTATCTTTGCAACTATCGAATTAGAGAACGGGCAAACAATTACCGCGAAAATAACCGACTTAGAGTGTAAAGACTAATATGAGTAAACCAAACGAAGACCCAAATTTCAGATACCCGAATGACAATAGAGAGTCATCTCCAGGTCAATATGACTATCCAAGCCAACAAAAAAACAACCCTTCTCTTCAAAAAGGAGAAAAAGGTTACTACGGAAATGATAACAAAGGCGATTTTGCTAACTCAAATAGGCCTAGTTTATCAACGGTAGATCCTACTAACAAAATACAGCCGCCCAACTCGAACTATAAGCCGCAATGATCTTTGCAATATTGACATTATTATCCGCATTAAGTATTTCTTGTATAGCGGCTTATTTTAGCATAATAGGTTTAGCTACAATTTTCCCCGGCTCAATAGAAGCCGTTATAGCTATGGGTGCAGCCTTAGAAGTTGGAAAAATTATTGCAGCAATATGGCTTCACAATAATTGGAGTTCCGCTCCAAAAACTATAAAAATATATTTATTTTCGGCAATACTAGTTCTCATGGGGATTACCAGCATGGGAATTTTTGGATTCCTTTCTAAGTCTCACATAGAGCACGAGGCTAATGCCGAGAAAAATATCGCGCTAGCCACTCAAGTAGAAAATAAAATACAAAGAGAAAAAGATTTCATTTTAAGACAAAAAGATCTAATCACTCAGGCAGAAAATAGCAATCAAAACTTAAACGACAAAAGCCAAGAAAATATCAATTTAGAACAAAAAAAGATAGATCAACTTACGAAACAACTAGAAAAAGATATTGAGTTGGACAACAAAATGTTAATTCCTATTGAATCTAGAATTGATAAATTAAACGAAGAACTTAATTCTATTAAAAGTAAATCTGGAGGGCTTTTTTCTAGCAAAAAGAAGGATCTAGAGCAAATTACTGCAGACCAAGCAGAGGAAAGAGCTGAATTAAGTAAAAAGAAAAGTGAAATAGAAGCGCGTATATCTAAATACAGAAACGAGACATCTTCTTTAATTTCAGACATCAGAAAAAGAATACAAGAATATCAATCCATTGGATTTGATAAACCTGATGAAGTCAAAAATAAAATAGAAGAATATAATAATAAGATAGCTGAATCTTTAAATAAAATTGATGAATTAGAAAAAGAAAAATTCAATTATGACGATGGCTCAAGGCAACTAGAAGCTGAAGTTGGACCCATTAAATATGTTGCTGAACTTATATCTGATTTCACTGGGGTAGAGTTCGATATGGGTAAAGCAGTAAGAATAGTTATAATAATACTTATTTTCGTATTTGACCCCCTTGCGGTATTACTTGTTCTTGCTGCTCATATCAGCTTAATGAAAAGATTTCCAGGCTTACAAATAGATGAAAGTCAAATAATCACAAAAAATGCTGAGATTAAAATTTTATCCAAAGAACTTGAAGAACAAGAAAGTCAGCTTAGAGAAAAGAAAAAAGACCTCGAACAAGAAGAGAAGATCATTGAATTAAAAGAATCTCAAATCAATTTATACAAACAAGAGCTTGAAAAATACAAAGAGTCCTCAAGAGAAGCTAAAATAGAAGCTGAAAAATATGCTCTAGAAATTGAACAACATTCACCAATTAAGGAAGAGATAGCTAAACTAGAAGCTAAGCGAGAAAAGAGAAAAGTTGAATTAGAAGAACTTAAAATAGAAAAGAAAAAAGTTTTAGATAAAGCTTCAAAATTTAAAACAGATATTCAAGAAATTAAAAAAATTGCAATTAAACATAATAATCATAAAGAAGCTCTTTCTGCAACAAAGAAAGATATGCAGTCTTGCGAGTTAAAACTTCAAGACATATTATCAGAAATTGATTTACTGAAATCTAAAGAAAGTGACACATTAAAAGAAAATTCTCAAAATAAAATATTAATTAAAGAATTAAACCAAAAAATAACTTACAAAGACCAAAACATACAAAGATTAAATAAGGAAAAAAAACAATTAAGTGAAGAAAATAAAAATCTAAAAACACATCAGAATCAAATATCAGAACTACAAAAGTCAATTGATTCACTAGAAAAAGAAAAAGAAAAAGCCTTAAATCAATTGAATTCATCCAAGGAAAAAGATTTAATAATAAAATCCAATACGCCCAACGGCTTTGAAGTTGTAATCCCATCATCACTAAAGGGCTCTCATAAGTTTACAAGAGAAATAGATTTTTCTAAAGCTGACATACTAAATTGTCAAGCGCTTGCTGCAGAGATAGATGATTTATGCCCAAACCAAGAAACCCCCTTAATGAGAAAAGTTTTTGACACAAGCATAAGAAAATATCTTGACTCAAGATTAGATAATAGATCATATAGACAGCAAAAGCCAACATACGAATTTATTTCTTGACAAAAAAATATATATATGTTAATGTTTATGAGTGAAGCAGACTCATAAAAAAGATCTAATAAAAAAATTAGTAGAAGAGCCTAAAACTCAAAAAAGATTTTTTTGGGCAAGGGAAATGAAAATTCTAAATGATTTATTAGAAATGTTCCCTCAAATAGAATTTTGGGAAAAGGTCTCGCTACCTAAATCTAATTCTCTAGCATTGCTAAGAAGTCCCATGGGCTTAAAAAAGATAAGAAAAAAATATAGAGAATTTAATTATAAAATACCTCCAAAAGAAAATATTAAAATTGGCAAGAAATTTGGAGAAGATAAGTTAGTATCTAAAAAGACAAAAACAATCAGGCAATTTATAGATGAGCAAAACTAAAGAAATTAAAACTACAGATCAAATATCTAAATTCTTATCGGACAAAGATAATCAAAAATATCATTATAATTTTCATGAAAGTGAAGAATATAAAATTCCAAGCGGAAGCTTGAATCTAGATATAGCATTAGGAGGAGGTTTACCTGGTGGAGCGCATCGATTTACAGGTATAAATGAAGGGGGGAAAACTAGCTGTGCTATGGCTTTCGCTAAAAACTTTCAAAAAATGTTTAAAAAAGAAGGTATGATAATTTATATCAAAAGCGAGGGAAGGTTTAGTCCCGAGATGATCGAAAGATCAGGAATAGACACAGATCCAGAAAAATTCTTCGTTTTTGATTGTAATGTATTTGAAAAAGTCTTCGAATTAATAAGAGAATTGGTTTTTCATAATGAGCACAACAAGAAATATATGTTCATAATCGATAGTGTTGATGCATTATGCAGAGTAAATGATATTGATAAGCCTTTCGCAGAATCAGAGCAAGTTGCAGGAGGAGCATTAATAACTTCTGTATTTTTAAAGAAAATGGTTTTACCTATAACAAAAATGGGTCACACAATGATTTTAACTAGTCAAGTTAGAGTTGAAGTAGCAACTAATCCCTACGCGTCTAGAGGAGGCCCAAAAGTCAAGCAGGCAGGAGGTAATGCAATCAAGCACTACGCGAACTTTATTCTAGAATTTGAAGAGCGTTATACTTCTGATTTAATTTTTAAAAACCCAACCGCAACAAAATTAGATGATAAAGGTGAACCTATAGGGCATTACTGTAAGATTAAATTCAGGAAAAGTGTAAATGAAAAAACTGGATCTTCAGTAAGGTATCCAATTAAATACGGACAAAAAGACGGTAAGTCAGTATGGAGAGCTAGAGAAATTCTTGACATGTTATATCTTTTTAATTTAATAGAAAAGAAAGGCGCGTGGATATCTGTTTCGGAAGATTTAATTAAAGAACTTTCTGATAAAAAGCTAGAAATAAATGAAAAATTTCAAGGAGAGCAAAGGTTGATTGATTATCTAGAAGAAAACGAAAAACTTTCGGATTTTCTGTATCAAGATTTTAAGAATTTAACTAATGCGCTTTAAGACTTTATTTGGAGGAACTAGAACTGTTAAAAAGGCTAAAAATTATTTAATTAACTGGGATGGGCCAAGTCGAAGTAAAATACAATACAGAACCAAACAGTTTCTTAAAGAATATTGGAGCAACCATATTGTATTTGAAGAGTTTCCTGTTGCAGGAACAAAACTTTCTTTAGATTTTTATAATGCAAATAAAAAAATTGCGGTTGAAGTGCAAGGAAAACAGCATACAAAATACGTCCCCTTCTTCCATGGAAAGAATAAGATTAATTATATTAATCAATTAAAAAGAGATCAAGACAAACTTAAATTTTGCGAACTAAATGATATTCAGTTAATTGAAATATACGAAGAAGATAAATTAAATGAAAAACTATTCGAAAACTTTGGTGTTCATCTTTAATATGTGTAATAACATATTATGAATGAAGAACACATTGACCCAGAAAAACTGGAGCCATTTAACTTGCCTGAAAATATTATTACCCAACTTTTCGAATTCTCAGGGTCCACAGGTGGAGACAGCGGATTTATTTTATCATATGTAAACCAAGAAGGTTTACCCTCAATTATTACAAAAGCTAATTCTCCAATTATAGAAATGGGATTACGAAAAGCCCTTGAGCAATACTTAGAACAAGTTTCTGCACAAGAAATACACTTGGATCCCCTAAATGATTTTGGTGATGAAGAAATCTCTTGACTAAATTCATAATATATGATACCATACGAACATGGTATATTCATATGAACTAGAACAACACTTAATAGCGGGCCTAATAAAATACCCAGAATCTTATCCTCTAATTGCCTCCTTCATAGATGAAAAAGATTTTTTTGACAGTAACACTATTGTAAATAAAACCATTTTTTGTGTTTTAAGACAAAGTCTAGAGCAAGCAGAGTCTTTAGATGAAGTAATTCTAACCCAAAGAGTTCAATCTTTAAATATATCCTTCGAGGATAACATAAATATCGCAGATTATATCAAAGCCTTATCTTTAAGGCAGATCTCTAAAGAAGGTGTCTTAAAGGCGGCGCAAGAGCTTAAAAAAATAACAGTCCGAAGAGAGATACATAACTCCTCTTTACAAGTTGCTAAAAATATGAAATCATTATCTAGTAGCGCTTCATTTGACGACATTGTCAGTGAAGCAGATAAAATATATAACGATAAAGTTAACCTTTATGAAATAGGGTCAAATAAGCCAGAAAACTTATTTGATGAAATGGAAGATTTTATCGAAGACAGGGGCAATAACCCTATTGATGAATTTGGTTTAATGGGCCCGCATCAAAGAGTAAATGAATTATATGGTTCTTTATTGCGCCCAGGAAACATAACCGTTGTAGTCGCAAGGGCAGGGGTAGGTAAAACGCAATTTTGTATGGACTTTTGCACAAAAGTATCTTCAATTAATGGGCACGTCCCAGTACTTCATTTTGATAATGGAGAGATGAGTAAAGAAGAACTTATAATAAGACAATGCTCTGCTTTATCTGGAGTACCAATGCACTTACTTGAAACAGGTAGGTGGAGACAGGCAGGACAAGAGATTGTTGATAAAGTCAGACAGACATGGAACAAGATTAAAAACTTTAAATTCTACTATTATAACGTCGCAGGTCATAGCATCGATAGTATGTTGAATATTATTCGTAGATTCTATTATTCGGAAATAGGTCGCGGGAATAAAATGATCTTTAGCTTCGATTACATTAAAACAACATATGAAAGGCAAAACGGAGCAAGCTCATGGGAAACCGTGGGTAGAATGGTTGATAAGTTTAAGCAATTAATCCAAAAAGAATTATGCTTTAATGATGCCCCGACAGTTGCAATGCTAACTAGTGTTCAGAGTAATAGACTCGGTATTACAAATAATCGTAGCGCCGAAAATGTAGTCGATGATGAAAGTATTGTTTCCCTTTCTGATCAAATTACGCAATTCTGTTCCCACTTGTTTTTATTACGACAGAAAACAATGGACGAAATTCAATCAGAGCCTGAAGGCTTTGGTACGCATAAGTTAATCTGCTTAAAATACAGATGGCTAGGCAAAGATGTTCATAGGGCACTACAACCAGTAGAAATGCCTGATGGAAGCAAAAGAAAAAACTACATCAACCTTCATATGGAAAATTTTGCACTTGAAGAGCGTGGAGACCTTCAAGACTTGGTTGACCATATGGATTCCGAAGGAGTTGAAGCAGTACAAGGATTTATGGAGGAACTTCCAAATATTTAATGATATCTCAAGAAAAACTTAAAGAATCACTTCTTAGTTTAGGCTATAAACTTTCAGATAGAGGAGCTTATTGGCAAACTAATGCAGTTTTTAGGAACGGAGATAATAAAACTGCAATACAAATATACAAGAATACGGGGGTCTGGAAAGATCATGTGCAAAACAGCGCCTTCTCTCCATTTAAACGTCTCGTAGAAATAACATTAGGTACAAATGATCCAAAGCAAATAAAACAATATGTTGATGAAGAAGATATTGGTGCAAATTATAATAGATTAACTTTTTCGGAGAAATTAGAAATGGAAGAAATATACCCAGAAGATTGCCTTAAAAAATTATTACCTCATTATAAATTTTATAATGATAAAGGTATTTCTACAGAAGTGTTAAAATCGTTAAAAGGTGGATTCGCTACTAGCGGCAAATTAAATAAAAGATTTGTTTTTCCAATTTATAATGAGTATAATCAAATACATGGCTTCTCAGGTAGAGACATGTCGAATCTAGACGGTCGCCCAAAATGGAAGCATATAGGAAAGAAGAAAGGTTGGATATACCCATTATATGTAAGCGAAGAAACAAAGCAAAGTATAAATGAATCTCAATCAGTGATTTTTGTCGAGAGTATTGGTGATATGCTTAACTTAAATGAAAATGGATATAAAAACGTTTTAGTTACTTTTGGATTAGACATATCTTCAAAACTTATATGCTCGACGTTAGCTTTAAATGTTTCCAATATAATCATATCTTTAAACAACGACCAGCATTCATCAGAAAATCGTGGATTAAATGCAAGTATTAAAAATTATTTAAAACTACTTAATTACTATGACCCGAATCAAATTTCAATATGCCTACCAAATAAAAAAGACTTCGGAGAAATGTCTGAATCAGACTTTAAATTATGGAATGAAAAGTTACAATCCATTAATCCTGAAAAGCAAAGATCTTTTATTCTAGAAAAGATAAATCAAATACATAAATCATTGCCTAAAACTTTATTAAAAAATAAAAAAATTATAGCCAATGAGTGAGTTAACTAAATTATCCGCAAGTAGAATAAAAACCGCACAAACTTGTAGCTGGACTTATTGGTGCAACTACAAATTAAAACTTCCAGATTCAGGAAATGATGGATCAAGTCGAGGAACTATTTGCCACAATGTATTTGAGCTATTAGGTGACAAACATAAAAGAGAATTCAACAAAATAGTAAAAGAAGGTACAATTTGGAATACAGAAGTTGTAGCAGCGCAAGTGAAAAAGGAAGCCGAAGAACTTTCTGTAAACGACTCAGAGAATCTTGAATTAATAGATGAAATGATAGTTAACGGCTTAAGGTGCGACTTCTTTGGCGACAGCGAAGAAAAGCCAGTAAAAGCTGAATCAGAACAATTTTTTGACCTAGAAATACATAAAGAAGAACAAGGAATTAGGTATGCAATTCGCGGATATATAGATAAACTTTTTGTATACAAAGACAATTCTGTCGTTATTCGAGATTTTAAAAGTAGCAAGTCAGTTTTTAAAGGTAAGGAGGTAACAGATAATTTACAGAATTTAATATATTGCCTGGCAGTAAAACACCTCATGCCAGAAACAGACCCCCAAAGCGAATTTTTGTTTCTGAGATTTGATCTAGATAAAGATCTCTTAGGTAATTATGGAAAAGGCTATTTGCGTATGGATAAAATTACACCTGAAGAACTCGAAGGTTTTGAGTATCAATTAACTCAATTTCAAGAGTATCTTGATAATTTTGATGAAAATGCCGCAATTAGCAACCTTGCTGCTAAACAAGATTTTCCAAGAGATGGAACTTTCGGAGGACCTTTAGCTTGCGGAAAAGATGGTTATAAAATGTCAAGAGGTCAACCCGTTTTGGATAAAAATGGAGAACCAATAAAAGCTTTTATTTGTCCATACCGCAAACCTATGGAATATTATGTATTAAAAGATTCTGAAGGTAAAATTAAAAAAAGCGCATTTATTGATTGCAAACACGAGCTTGAGCTAGAAGATGGAGATGAAATAGTAAAAATGAATTACGATGGATGTCCGCACTGGCAAAACAAAGAAAAATTAGATGACTTTTTAGATGTATAAAGCAGCGGGAGTATTATTAACTTTTAATAATCTAGTACTCCTAGGTCGGCGCAGCCATATTTGTCATAACTTTGCAGGGCATTGGTCAATGCCTTGTGGCATGATAGAACTAGATGAAGACCCAAAACTAGCTGCAATCAGAGAAGTCTATGAAGAAACTCTAATTACTATTAAATCAGAAAACACAAAGTTTTTAACGTCTTACGATATGAGCAGAACGCATAAATTCGCAGTCTTTCACTCGGAATTGCATGATCTAATTTTTCCAGATGAAAATGCAAAAGATTTTTTTGAACATGACGAATGGGGGTATTATAATATACAAGAAAATTCTTTACCAACACCAATGACAGAAAACACAATAAATTCAATTTTAATGTTAAAATGAAAAAAATTATAGTAACAGGAGTAACGGGCCAAGATGGCAGCCATATGGTTGATTATCTTTTACAAAATACAGATTATAAAATATACGGCACAGCTCGCCGTTTGAGCGTAAAAAACCACGAGAACATTTTGCACTTAGAAAATCAATCTAGATTTGAATTAATTAATATGGATTTAAATGATGCACACAGTATTAGAGATGTAATTATCGATATTCACCCAGATTTTTTTATAAATTTTGCTGCACAGTCATTTGTAGCGGGAAGTTGGGACTACCCAATTCAAACATGGGATACAGACGCTGATGCAGTTTTACATATCTTAGAATCAATACGTAGGTTTGCGCCAAGTTGTAAGTTTTACAATGCGGGATCTTCAGAGGAATTTGGAGATGTAATTTGCAGCCCTCAAGACGAAACTCACCCTCTTAGACCTCAAAGTCCATATGGAGCTGCAAAATGCGCAGCTAGACATATTGTCAGGGTCTATAGAGAATCCTATGACCTGTATGCAGTTCAAGGTTGGCTGTTCAACCATGAAGGGTCAAGGAGAGGATTGGATTTTGTAACAAGAAAAATTAGCCATACAGTAGCTAGAATAAAATTAGCTATAGAAGATAAAAAGCAAATACCTGTTTTAAAACTTGGAAACCTAGAAGCTAAAAGAGATTGGAGTGACGCAGAAGATTTCATGGAAGGCGTTTGGCTCATGTTAAATCAAGAAAAACCTAAAAATTACGTTCTAGGTAGCGGCGAAATGCACACTGTTAGAGAGTTTTTAAATGAAACTTTAAAATGTGCAGGAATTCAATTTGAATCCTCTGGATCTGAGGATAATGAAAAATACTATACCTTAGATGGTGAATTAATTTTTGAGGTAAACCCTAAATTCTATCGACCTGCAGAAGTCCATGAATTATGCGGAGACTGCAGTTTAGCAGAAAAAGAAATGGGTTGGACCAGGAAGACTGATTTTAAAGGTTTAGTTAAAAAAATGTATCAAAATGACTACATGCAATTAAGTCGATGAATAATAAAAAAATCTTCATTGCCGGGCACAACGGAATGGTAGGGTCTGCGGTTCTAGATAATCTTACTAAAAATAGTTATAAAAATTTATTAACCAAAACCCGAAAGGAATTAGATCTAACCAATCAAGCAGAAGTTAATAAATTCTTTGGGCAAGAAAGGCCTGATGTAGTCATAATTTGTGCAGCAAAAGTCGGAGGAATTCTTGCAAACAATATCTACCGTGCAGATTTTATATATCAAAACCTGCAGATAGCAAGTAATTTAATTCACGCTTCCCATGTGTATAATGTTCACAAACTTATAAATCTCGGCAGCTCTTGCATATACCCTAGAGATGCAAAAATACCAATCACAGAAGATAGCCTTCTAACCGATGTGTTAGAGAAAACCAATGAACCATATGCAATTGCAAAAATAGCAGCAATCAAATTATGCGAAAGCTTCTATGATCAATATAAAAATAATTTTTATTCAGTTATGCCTTGCAATATGTATGGCCCTAGAGATAACTTTGATTTAAAAAGCTCTCATGTGCTACCAGCTCTCATCAGAAAAGTTCACGAAGCAAAAGAAAATAACGAAAAGAATATCGAAGTATGGGGCACAGGAAAGCCCTTGCGTGAATTTTTATACGTCGATGATTTAGCTGATGCATTAAAATATTGCTTAGAAAATGTCGAGGCTAAAGACATATATGATCAAAAAATTTCTCATATTAATTGCGGCTCTGAAGATGAAGTTTCTATTCTTGAATTAACTAATATAATACAAGATATAGTTAACTATAAAGGAGATATATTATTCGACTCATCTAAACCAGATGGAACTTATCGCAAAAAAATGGACAATAATAAATTATTAAAAATGGGATACAAGCCTGCAACATCACTCAGAGACGGAATCAAAAAAACATACTCATGGTACATAGAAAATAAAGAAAAATTTGTGTAATAAATAAATATGGAAAACGAATCTCACTCAGCTAAACGTCCTGGACCAAAGAGTTCAGCGCAAACACCCGCAAAAAAATCAGAAAAACGCAAAGGCTCAGATAAAAATAAGCCAGGAAGCGCAGGAGAAAAAGGCGGAAAAATTACCTTTTCAGAAAAAGTATTAGAGTCTCTCAAATCAAAAGTTAAAGAACATAATTCAAAATACAGCAAAAAGGTTACGCTTTCACAATTAAAGAAAGTTTATCGCAGAGGGGCAGGAGCATTTTCATCCAGCCATAGACCAGGCAAAAGTAGAGGTCAATGGGCCATGGCTCGAGTAAATACATTTTTAAAAATGGTGAGAGGCGGCAAAGTAAAAGACTCCTACAGGAAAGCTGATCAAGATATTGCTAAAGCTTCTGCGAACGTTCTTATTGATGATGGAGTGCGAGAAGAAAACTTTTTCACAGAAGAAGATTTCATTGAAGCGAAGTTAGATATTTATAACCACCAGCTTCAAGAAGATCCGGAGTTTACAGATGAAATGTGGAGTACAATTTTTATTGATGTTGATGAGCTAGGCTTCGAAGAGTATGTGAGCGAAGAAAGTTGGGCGGCAGAATCGAATAAAGGAAAAAAACTAAACAAACCTTTTAGAACACCCAAAGGTCCAAAAAAGTTTTCTGTTTACGTTAAAAACGAAAAAGGAAATGTTGTTAAAGTAAATTTTGGTGATCCAAATATGGAAATCAAACGTGATGACCCTGGTCGTCGCAAGAATTTTAGAGCTCGCCACAACTGCGAAAACCCTGGGCCAAAAACAAAAGCCCGCTATTGGAGCTGTAAAATGTGGAGTAAAAAAAGTGTTACTAAAATGACTAAAGGAGAAGAAGAAAAGTCAGAAGCGCCTCAAGAATCTTCTGAAGCCGCTGAAGATTATATGAAAAAACCATTCATGGATCATTGTGCGAGCTACGATAAGGATTTAGTCAATACAGCAGGAATGGATAAAGATAAAACATATGCTACATGTGCCATGCAATACGATAAAATGAAAAGCTCTTTATATGAAAAAGGAGAAGCGGGCCTAACAGAAAAGCAAAAAAAATTACCCAAGCCATTACAAGACGCAATTCTTAAAAAACAAGAAAAAACTTCTGATGCAGGACTTTGGGAAAACATTCAAAAAAAGAAAAAAAGAATGGGCAAAAACTATAAACCTGCGAAGCCAGGAGATAAAGACTATCCTTCAAAAGAAGCAATTAAAAAAGCTCAATCTAAAAAAATGAAAAAAGATTATGCCAAAGAAGATTTTGAACCCCATATGATGTATGACCCCAAGACAGGAAAAGGCTATAAAGCCAAAACTTTAGAAGATCACCTTAAGATGAAAAAAATGGGCTACACCCATGAAAAGCCCAAATCCTCTAAAGGCGGACACCACGAAAATAAATAATATTGGATCTCATACAAGGAAAAGATAGAGTAGTATTAATACTCTCTCACTTCTGGACTCCAATCAATATCACTACAGCGAAAGAAGGTATTAGGAAATTAATATCTTGCGGCTCTGTTTTTGATAAAAATTCTTCAGTTAAAGTTTTATCTCAATCAGGAGAGCCGTTATTTTGGGAAGAGTGGATAGATGAAGAGCGAGCTTCTTATTACAAGAATCAGCCATTTATGTCTTCATCGAACAAACTATACCCCGTACCCACTATATTACTCACTACCGCAAAATGGGTATACCAAACAAAAGAAAAACCTAATTTAAGATATTTACATAAAAGATATAAAGGTAGATGTCAAATTTGTGGAGATAAGTTTGATATAAAAGATACAACAATAGAACATATTTATCCAAAAAGTAAAGGTGGCACAAAAGAGAGTCATAATGTCACATTAACTTGCCAACCCTGCAACTCAAAAAAAGCTGCCATATATCCTTACAAAAACTATAAAGGTGAGGATTTAAAGCCTTCTTATCCGTATCCATTCTTTCATCCGTTCCAATCAGAGCGTCCAGAATGGAGAAACTTTCTTTTTAAAAAATAATTGGCATAACTTTTGCAAATATAGGTTATAATATTTTAACCCTCAACAATATATAATTATGTCATATTACTTCAAAAAAAATTACAGACCAGATTCAAGTAAAACAAAAACAACAATGAATAATCTATTAAATGATTTATTCCTTAATTTCTCACTACCTGAAGAAACAAATTATTTCAATGAGCTAGATGATTACCCAGTTCAAGCTAATGTTATAGCGCGAGAAAAAGAAACCATAATAGAACTACTAACTCCAGGAATACCCAAGGAAGATATCAACATCGAATGCGACAACGGAAAGCTTTCTGTTTCTTATAAAACCCCAAAAGAAGAATCTATTGAAGGAGAGTACATTCAGCAACAAATCTTTAAAGATGGATTCAAGAATACATTCAAGCTCACATCAGAATTAGATTCTGATAAAATATCTGCCTCTATGAATAATGGTATATTAGAAATCACAATACCTCGCAGAAAAGGAAAATCTCTAAATAAAATAAAAATTGATTGACTTTTTTGATATATAATATATAATCCTACTTTAATTATGAAAAAATTATTAATTACCCTTACTGCCATTACGGCGCTTATTATTAACGCGGCTTATGCTGGATCAGGTTCTGTATCTCTTGAATACGGAACTGATACATTCAACAAAGGCTCCTTATTGACAGAAGAAAATCTTTCTGCTTCGGTGGGTTATAGTCAAGAAATTGAAAGCTTAACCCTTGAGGGTTCGGCGTCTTCTTTCGATGAACTCTCTGATGGACAAAGTGTTTATATTTTTTCTGTAGGAGCTTCTTCTAAATTTACAGATCTACTCAAAGCTTATGTAGGCTTTGAGCATGAAGAAGCTGTAAACGGTAAAAGCCAACTTGATGCAGTTGTGAGATTGAGCTTGAATACTGCATTGTCGCCTTATGTATTAATTCAAAGAGATACTAGTGATAATAACTATGTATTCGAAGGAGGGGTATCTCATGGTTTTAATTTGCAATTCGCAAACCTAACTGTGGGCGGATCAGTTGGTAATGCAGATAGGTATGATCTTCAAAACAACGATTACTATCAAGTCGGAGCGATTCTTTCAAAAGATCTAACTGATTCTATCGAAGCTTCTGTAGGATATGCTAGAGTCGACTCTGAATCTATGGACGGAGAAGATTTATTGTCTGCAGGACTTAGTTTTTCTTTTTAAGAAATCTAATAAACGTTCCATATCGCCACCCAGAAATGGGTGGCTTTTTTGTGTAATTATAGTTTATAAATATTATAATCCTACAATGAAAAAACTAATTTTATTATTCTTATCATCAATTTATTGCTTCGGCGATACGCTTTATTTTAATAACGGAAAAGATCTTAAAGGAGATATTCTTGAGGCGAATGCAACCCACGCTTTAATAAAAAGATCTAGTGATTTACAGTTATTCAGAATAGCGATAGATTCTTTAACAGAAGATAATCAAGCTTATATTAAAAATAACTTTCCGCCCAGTCACGAAGCTTTGCCTAAATTCAAAAAACCGCTATCAGAGAAAGATTTAAAAACTCATGCCAATTATATTGATAGCTTGATCGAAACAAAACTTAGAGGATATAATCTTCGACCAAATAAAGAAGTTGACGACGCTACATTTTTACGCAGATCATACTTAAAGGTTATAGGCAGAACTCCATCTTTAACAGAAGTAGATACTTTTTTAAATAGAAAAGATAAAAACAAAAGATCGCAGCTAATTGATCAATTATTAGGTAGTGAAGGATATGTAAGTCATTGGTTTAATTTCTGGGCAGATATATTAAGAATTAAAGACAGATTAAATAATAGAATATCTGGTGTTCCATATAAAAATTATGTCAAAGATTTCATCTCTAACAACAAGCCTTATGATGAATGGGTGAGAGAGATGCTTTCTTCTTCTGGCCCATTATGGATCAAAGGTAATGAAGGAGTTAGTTATTTTGCTCGTGATGTAAACATGCCATTAGACAGTATGGCAAATACAGTTAGAGTATTTTTAGGTACTAGCTTAGAATGTGCCCAGTGCCACGATCATCCATTTGATCGATGGACTCAAAAGCAATTTTATGAAATGGCAGCTTTTACGAGTGGCTCAACTAACTTAAGAACCAAAAGTCCAGAAAATTTAACCGTATTAAACAGATTAGCGAGAGATGAAAGACGCAAGTTAGAAAATAATGATGAGCCGCAAAAATCAAGGCAATTACAAAACGGCGTGAGAGATATACAAGATATTCTTCAAACCGGACTAGCCAGCATGGGTAATGGAAAGATAAATCTTCCGAAAGATTATCAATACGACAACGCAAAACCAAACCAATCGTTAATGGGTAAAACTATTTTTGGAGAAGAGATAGATATTAAAACAAAAGCTCCTCAATCAGGATCTAGAGAAATTTATGCAAACTGGCTAGCTTCAGATTCAAACCCAAGATTTACAGCAGTCATTGTCAATCGACTCTGGAAAGAAGCTTTTGGACTAGCATTAATTGAGCCCATAGACAATATGTTTGACGACACATTAGCTACGGACCCAAAACTTCAACTTCATCTCGAAAAAGTTATGGTTGCATTAAATTATGACCTTAAGGAATTTCTTAGAATATTATATAATACAAAAACTTTTCAGCGTCAGTCTGTGGTTAGAGACGTTATCCCTAAAGACAACAAAGATCAGTCTATGCCTGTAGAAGTGAAATGGGTTGTAGCTGGCCCAGACAGCGAAAATCAATCTAAAAATGCAGTACCATATTTCTATCAAGGACCTATACTTGAAAGAATGAGTGGAGAGCAAATCTGGGACTCTTTAGTTAATTTGACAGTAAATAATGTTGATTCTAGAAAATTAGAGCAAAACACAAAAGGATATCAAAATTTTCAAAATTTTTCAGAAATGACAGGAGAAGAATTGTTTTCAGAATTGATGGCAAAAATAAACAAAACTGAAAGACCTAAAACTCAAAGCAAGTCTAAATTCAGTAAGCCAATAAACACAGACTGTCCAATCAAACCGGGTAGAGCAATTGACCCAACATTATTAGCCCTAAATGAAAACGGAGAAACTGTAGCTTTTTGTTGTGAGTCTTGTGTTGATAAATTCAAATCTCAAATGGAAAATAAGAAAAAAGAGTATAAGCAAAACTTTGTGAAAGACCGCAATTCAGTTAGAGCCTCAGAACTACCCTCTCCTGCGCCCATAGGGCACCTTATTCGTGAGTTTGGTGGTTCAGATAGGGAGCAGATAGAAAACGCAAATAAAAGTGCCTCTGCGACACAAGTATTAAATCTCCTGAATGGATTTGTTGAAACTAGATTATTAAAAAATAAAAACTTTGAAATTATAAAAGCAATAGAGTCTCAAAAGTCATTGAGTGATAAAATTACAATAGGATATAAATATATATTAAATAGAGAACCTTCTACTAAAGAAATTAAAATTTTTACAGATAATATAAAAAATACTAAAGATGCATACAAAGAAATAATATGGACATTAATTAACACTCATGAATTTATATTTGTAAAATAATCCCACTTTTTCTTTTTAAAAACATAAACCTTACCATCTTTTATATATATCCATCCAAGTTTGTGAGTATAAATATAATCTTTGTATTGAGGAGTGTTATATATCCAGCCTAATTTCTCAGAATAAATCCAACACATAGAAGTTTTTTCTTTATAAGTTCCATAGACTCTGCCTATATTTCTATAATTAAACCATATTGGTTTCGGCTTTTTTTGGCATCTCATACTCCATTCACCAATATCTAAAGGTTGAGTGCTTTTAAGCTGATTCTTGCACCAATCGCAATCATCCAAATAATCTTTAATCTGTAATTTAGCGCATAAAATACTGCAAGTTAAGAAGATAAGTAATAAAAACTGCACAATATATCATACACTTTGTGTTGACTTTTCTCAAAATTGTGTAATAATCTATTATGAACTTTAATACAATAGATGAACTAGGAAGAAGAGAATTTATAGCTCATGCCGCAAAAGCATGTTTTGGGGTAGGACTTATGCCAATGGCAGGAGCATATATACATAATAGTGTTAGTGCGCTAAATCCAGGAGCAAGAGTTCCTACAGCAAGGCACGTAATTTATTTAAATATGGGAGGAGCTATGTCTCACCTTGATACATTTGGACCAAAGCCAGACGCTCCAGATATTCAAGGTCCCACCAAATCTATACCAACAAGCGCAGATGGAGTAATTCTTTCTGAAAACTTGCCAAAAACTGCCGAGCTTATGCATCATGCAGCAATAATTAAAACAATGAACACAAGCCAAGGAGCGCATGAGCAAGCCAGTTATTTAATGCACACAAGCTATCTTAAAAGAGGTACAATTGTTCACCCTACATTTGGTAGCTGGGTATCTAAACTTTCTGGCTCAATCAACAGAACAATACCCAGCAATGTTAAAATAGGTGGCGGCGGAGGCGGCGCTGGTTTTTTAGAATCTAAATATGGAGCATTGCCAATTAATAATCCAAGCTCAGGATTAGCTAATAGTAAAATGGCCTCATACTTGGATCATGAACATTTCCAAAGTAGAATATCTATTGCAGAAGCTTTAAATGAAAATTTCTCTACTCAGTTTCCACAGAAAAAAGTAAGAGCTTATTCTGACTTATATAAAGATGCAATTAAATTAATGAACAGTAATGATTTAAACGCTTTTGATATCACAAAAGAGCCTGAGTCAACAAGTAATCTTTATGGGCAAACTAATTTTGCAAAAGGATGCTTATTAGCAAGAAGGCTTGTAGAGCATGGCGTAAGATATGTTGAAGTAACAAGGGGAGGATGGGATACGCACGATAATAACTTTGACAGAGTAGCAGCAAATTGCACCGATATTGATCACGCATTAAGTGGTCTGCTAATTGATTTAAATCGAAGAGGTATGCTTTCCGATACCTTGGTAGTTTTAACTTCTGAATTCGGAAGAACTCCAAATATTAACGGAAGAGACGGAAGAGATCACTGGCCTTATTGCTTTACAGCTTTTTTAGCAGGAGGAGGAATTAAAGGTGGAATGACTTATGGAGAGACCGACAAAACGGGTCGAACTCCTACAGAAGGCAAACCTATTAAACCAGAAGACTTAAATGCGACAATTGCACACACTTTGGGTTTACCATTAAATGACTACCAATACTCTCCCTCAGGAAGACCTTTTACTATAGCACACAAGGGAGAGCCTCTATTAGACATTTTAGGGTAATTTATTGAATTCATTTTAAATTTCCATAATATATTTTATGGGAATTTATATAAACTGCATAGAAACCTCAAACCCTGAACATAAAGGTAGTCAAGAAGAAATTTACAATTTCATCAATGAATTTCAAGATGACAGAAGATACAAGCTTTTAATTAAACAAGCAATCAAAAAATCTGGTATTAAAAATAGATATTCCGTATTAAAAGACTTAAGGCTTTCAACTACGGAAACAGAACTTTTTCATAGAAATGAAAACAAGACTTTGCATAACCCTTCTACTTCAGAAAGAAATAATATATATAAAAAAAATAGCGGACCCCTCGCCTTCAAGGCGATATCAAAAATTTCAAACAAAATAAACCTACAAGAAATTACCCACCTTATAACCGTTTCATGTACAGGTTTTTATAATCCAGGTTTAGATATAGAGATAATAAATGAATTTAATTTAAATAAAAACATAGAAAGGGTAAATATTGGATTTATGGGATGTCAAGCTGCATTTCCCGCATTAAAAACCGCATCAGAATTTTGTAAGAGCAATAAAGATGCTAAGGTTTTAGTTGTTTGCATTGAGATGTGTACGCTTCACATGAAACTAACAGATGATCCCAACTATATTATAGGAAACTCTATTTTCTCTGATGGGTGTGCGGCCTGCATAGTTTCTTCTGATGAAAAATTAACAAAAACACAACCATTTCTAGAAGTTAAATCATTCAATTCTCATGTCATAAATGATGATGGAAAAAATTTAGCATGGAAAATCGGAGACAATGGTTTTGATTTAACCTTAAATTCAGATCTTCCAAGTTTTATATCCGAAAATATAAATGAAGCTCTCGAGCATATATTGGAAATAGAGAACTCTATAGATTGTTGGGCAATTCACCCTGGGGGAAGGGCAATACTTGATTCGTTTCAAAAATTTAAACCTGATGCAGATTTAAAACATTCTAGAAATATTCTTAAAGAATACGGAAATATGAGTAGCCCCACTATTTTATTTGTACTAAAAGAGATTTTGGAAAATCGCTCAAACGGTGAGAAAAATATTTTTTCTGCAACTTTTGGTCCAGGAGTAACAGTTGAATCTTCTTTATTAGAAATCGTCTTCTAAAGATCCGCTTTGTTGATACTCTCTAACTCTTCTTTCAAAGAAATTTCCCATTGCTTGAACATCAACAACCTCACTAAGCCAAGGGAAAGGATTTTTATCGCTAGGAAAGCGATAGTCTAAGCCAATACCCTCTAATCTACGATTTCCAATGTAGTGCATATAGTCAACAAACATGTCTGCATTTAGCCCAAGTATTCCTGTAGGAAGAACATCGTGAGCATAAGCTATTTCAAGCTCTACAGCTTTTTTCATATGCTCCACAAATTCATTTTGAATTTCTTTTGTCCATATTTCTGGATTTTGATCAATCAAGGTGTTAATTAAATAAGTTCCGAACGCAATATGAGAACTTTCGTCCCTTAGAGTATATTTAATTTGGTCAGATATTCCTTGAAGTTTGTTTTGTCTACCTAAAGCCAATAACATTGCAAATCCGCTAAAAAAGAATGTTCCTTCGCAAACAATCCAATAAGTCAAAAAATTGCGTAAAATTTCTTGCTTGCCCTCTATAGTATGAGCGTCAAAATCTTGACGACTAATATCATTAGTAATGCCCATTAAAAAGTCATCTTTAGCTTTAATACTTGGAATTGTTTCATAAGCAGCGAAAACTTCTTCTATATTAAGATCTAGGCTATCACAAATATAAACTACCGTAAGGTTATGAAGGCTTTCCTCAAAAGCTTGACGAAGTATATACTGACGGCATTCAGCATCAGTAATAAATCTAAAAGCCGAAAGCAGCAGATTATTACCAACCAAAGACTCAGATCCCGCAAAGAACCCAAGGCAGCGTTTAACGAGTAATTTTTCGTCTTCAGTAATTTCATCATTTTTCCATTGTTTAATGTCATTTTGCATACTGATTTCAGTAGGCATCCAGTTATTTGCACAACTTTTTAAAAATAGATCCCATGCATATTTATGTTTGTGTGGTAAAATTCTATTTACCCCCGCTATATTTTCTGTTAGTAATTCTCCTGTTTTATCATTCATAGTTTTATTGTATAATAAATAACGATCAAAGTCAAGATTAAGTTTATATTAATTTATCCAAAAGATTTTGATATTTTTCTATATCAATTGCAACTCTTATCGATTCATCAGCTTCTGCATTTAAGCTTAAATATTTTTTCCCCTGATCGATAATTTCTTCTAGTGTTTGCAAATAGGCTGTTTCAGCGAAATCTCTTTGCTTGCGGTAATTTACTGAATCTATATTAGAATTTATCTTCCTTAAGTCTTTTCTAATTAATTTACAACGAAGAATCGCTTCTTTGAAAGCCTTTAGATGCTTGTGTCTGTTCATTACTGACAGCTTTCACATTCACCCCCGTTTTTCATTGCCTCTATACTACAAGCGGAAGGCCCTTGTTTTTTACTTTCATCATTATGAGCTTTCTCTACTTTGGATGCAGCGCGATTACGAAGATAATAAGTTGTTTTTAACCCAGCCTCCCAACAAGACATATAAACATCATTTAAATACTTTAAAGAAGTTGATTTATTATAAAGATTAAAACTTACTGCTTGATCTATCCATTTTTGGCGAGCTGCATTACATTCAATCAACTTAAACATATCTCGATCAAATGCTGTTTTATACTTCTTTTTTAATTCAGGCGGAATATCTCCATTGAGCAAAGACAGGTCTCCGTCGACGCTTTTCACAAGCTTGGCTATTTTGCTATTCCATAACCCAGCATTTTTCATATCATTAATAAAGTGCTCATTCGTAATAAAGAAATTTCCGCTTTTGTTTTCGTATACAAACAATACGGAAAAGTTAGGTTCAATACTTTGCTCTACTCCATTTATATAACCTATAGTTGCAGTCGGAGCTATTGCCATTACATTACTATTTCTCATTCCAAACTTAGAAATATGAGCCCTTAACTCTAACCATTCATCTTTCATGCTCTCTCCCTCGCCTCTTTCAGATTCTTTAGATTTTGTGCGATAGTTCATCAATCTATTATTAGAGTCAATAGGTAGAATATTTCTGCTCCAGAGAGACCCCTCAAATGTATCGTATTTACCTTTTTCTTTTGCTAACAATGAACTAGCATATATTGCATGATAAGAATAAAATTCAAATAATTTATCATTAAACTCTACAGCTTCATCACTGTCAATATTAATATTCATTCTGTGACAAATATCATGAAGAGCCATCATGCCTAAACCAATAGGACGATGCTTCAAATTACTAGCTTCTGCTTCTTTAGTTGGATAAAAATTAAGATCGACAACACTATCTAATGCTCTAATCGCAGTGTGAATAGTATTTTTTAATTTATCATAATCTAAGGTGTTATCATCATTTAAATGATTTAAAAGATTTACTGAACCAAGATTACAGACCGCAGTTTCTCCAATACTGGTTTTTTCGCCTTTTTCGTATTGAGAAGCTTTAGTGTGCAAGGTTATTTCTGTACAAAGATTACTACTGTGAACAACCCCTTCATGTTGATTTGTATATCTAATATTACATGGATCTTTGAATGTATTCCATGGATGAGAGGTTTCAAATAAGACCTTTAGCATTTTTTTCCATAACTCCTTAGCTGGAGTTACTCTGTAATTTTTAATCAGACCGTCTTCTGCTTGATTACATAGTTCATTATACTTTTTATCAAATTCTTCGCCAAACAAATCATGCAAGCCCGATTCTTTTGGATCAAAAAAGTACCAAGCATCTTCGTTTTGAACTCTTCTCATAAATTCATCAGGAATCCAAGAAGCGGTATTCATATCATGACACCTTAATCGGTCATCTCCAGTGTTTCTTCTTAAATTTAAAAAGTCCTCAAAATCCAAATGCCAAGGCTCTAAGTAAGCGCATCCAGCCCCAGGTCTTTTACCTCCTTGATTTACTGCCACAAGAAGGTCGTTATAAATTTTAAGCCAAGGAACAAGTCCGCTAGAAATCCCATTAGTGCCCTTAATGTGCGAACCTGTTGATCTAAAAGGGGTTACGTCAAGACCTAGACCTCCAGCGTATTTACTTTTACGCGCTTCCTGCCAAGCTCCGTCAAAAATACCATCAATACTATCATCAAAAGTATTTAAATAACAAGAACTCAACTGAGATCTCACTGTTCCACTATTAAAAAGAGTTGGAGTAGAAGAAGTATACAAGAATTGACTAAACATATCATAATATTTAATAGCCCAATCCTCTTTATCTTCTTCGTTTAAGGCTAGGCCCATAGCTACCCTCATCCAAAAAGATTGAGGAGCCTCCATAATTTTACCATCTTCTCTGATAAAATATCTATCTGTTAAAATTTGTATACCTAAGTATTTAAAAGAGTTATCTCTACGAATACGAATAGCCTCAGAAAGCTTCCCTAAATCATACTCCAACATTCTACTATTAAGCTTACCGCTTTTGACAAGCTTTTTTATTCCTTGAATAAAGCTCTTTCTGTATTGAAGTTCAAATGCGTCGCTATCAACACCTTCTTTAAAAACTTCTTTATAAACTGTATTCAATAACAGTCTAGCTGCAGCATAACTATAGTTAGGCTCCTTTTCTATTTTTTCTCGAGCACTTAATATAAGAGCTGTGTCAATCTCCTTAGTCGTTATTTTGTCATATAGTTGAAGCTGAGCATCTAACACGATTTCACTTACTGACACATCAGCGATATCATCACATGCGCGTTCAACATTGGCATTAATTTTCTCGACATTAAAGTCTTGAAGACGTCCGTTTCGTTTTTTTACTTTTATATCCATATTGTGTTTAAAATATTAACATTTGAGGGGGTAATTGTCAATAGGAATATACAGCTGTTAACAACTTTTCTTTCTTGACATTGAACTGTATTTATTATAGAATAGATAGCATGATACCATTATTCAAAAGCCACTTTTCTATTGGCAAAAGTATATTAACGCTTGAAGATCCAATTACACATAAAGAAGGGAAGTCAGATAGTGTTTTTACAATTGCCAAAGAAAATAATTTAAAAGAAGTAGTTCTTGTAGAAGATTCTTTAACAGGATTCCTGCAAGCCAAAAAGCAAGCGGATAATCTTGGATTGAAATTAATTTTTGGATTAAGGATTGATATGAAGGAAGATGCGAAAGTTAACCCCAAAGAAGAAAATCAACAATGCTCTCACAAAATTATTATTTTCGCAAAAAACTCAAAAGGATGTAAATTATTAAATAATATTTCTAGCGCAGCTTATACAGAAAACTATAACTGCGTAGACAGAAAAACACTTAAAAGATTCTGGAACAATAAAGATCTATTAATGGCAATTCCGTTTTATGATTCCTTTATATTTAATAATTTAATTAAATTTTGCAATTGCACCCCAAATTTTGATTTTTGCAAGCCAACGCTTTTTATAGAAAATAATTCATTACCTTTTGACAACTTCGTAGCAAGTAAGGTTGAAGAATATGCAAATAAAAATAATCTGACATTACAACAAACGAAGAGTATTTATTATAATAAGAAAAAAGATGTGCAGGCGCTACAAACCTACAAGTGCATTACAGGCCGTACTTTCGGCAATAAAACATTATCAAAACCAAACTTAGACCACTTTGGTAGCAATGAATTTTGCTTCGAAAGTTGGAAGGAAAAAAATGAAAGAATCACTGCTTAGATTTCAAAAGAATAAAAAGTATTTACTGTTTGATTATGAAACATGTAATTTAAATCTTGTATCAAATAATAAACCATGGCAATTAGCATTTCTTGTAATAGAAAATAATAAAATTGTAGAGCAAAAAGATTACTGGCTCAAATGGGATGAATTAAATGTATCACCTGACGCAGCAAAGATCACTGGCTTTACTGAGGCAAAATATAAGAAAAAGGCCACATGCCCCAAAGCTGCCTTAGACCACTTCGAGAAATATTTGTATGACGACTCCTATCTTAAAGTCGGCCACAACTTACTAGGATTTGATGTTTACATGCATAATGTTCATCGCAAACTTATTGATGAAAACTCAGAAACCGACTTTAGCTATACAGAGCATTTAGTGGACACCTTATGTCTTGCAAAAGCTCTTAAAAAGAGAATAAGGCTGGATAAAGATGATAATTTTTTAGCATGGCAATATCGACTTAACCATTTGATTGAAAGAGGTTTAAGTTGTAACCTCAAGCAGTGCTGCAAAGATTTTGATGTTGACTTTGATGAGAAAAAATTGCATGATGCATTATATGACATTAGAGTTAACTACGAAGTATTCAAAAAAATGATATGGGAGATAGAAGTATAATGAGTTTTACAGAACAATTTACAGACTACCAAGACTGTGCGCCTCCTGGCGTAAAATTACCAGAAATTAAAATTGAAAAGAAATACTATGAAATGCTCGAAGCATCAGAAGACATTTCTAACCTAGACTTTCTACGCAAATTATGTCACAAAGGAGTATATGACAGAGGAATAGATAAGCTAAAAAATAAAAAAGAATATTTTGAAAGAGCAAAATCTGAATTAAAGATATTAGATGAATTAGGATTTATAGATTATATTTTATTAAACTGGGACATAATAAACTATTGTCACGAAAATGATATACCGACAGGTCCAGGAAGAGGGTCTGCTGCAGGCTCTTTGGTTTTGTATCTAATTGGGGTTACAAATGTAGATCCGGTCAAGTACAGCCTTTTCTTTGAGCGTTTTGTTTCAAAAAGTAGGGCAAGAAAAATAGAAAAAGATGGAGAAATCTATTTAGATGGAAGTCTTTTAGCTGATGTAGATAACGACATAGCTTATGAAAGAAGAGCTGAAGTTATAGAATATATTGAAAAAAAACATCCCGCTCGTACAGCTAAAATATTAACGCTAAATACCTTAAGTGGAAAGCTTTGCGTGAAAGAGTGTGGAAAAATTGTTGGAGAATTTTCTGAGCAAGAGGTCAATGAAGTTAGTGACACTATCCCCAAAAAGTTTGGAGTTGTTATGCCAATTTCTTCTGCAATAGAAGAAAGTGAAAAATTCGCAGATTGGGCAGCAGCCAATCCAGAAGTATTTGAGATCGCTCTTAAATTAGAAGGTTTAAACAAAAATACGGGAGTTCATCCTAGCGGTATTGCAATTTCTTTTCAAAAAATCACAGATATTTGTCCAATTCAAAAATCAAATGACGGAGCTTTGGTTACAGGATACGATATGAATTGGGTTGCAGAATTAATGGTTAAGTTCGATATTTTAGGATTAAGAACCTTGAGCGTTATTTATGATGTCTGCAAAAATCTAGACATAGACATTTCTACTGTAGATCTAAATGATTCAGATGTATATAAGCCATTGCAGACACTCAGAACGCCTCACGGGCTTTTTCAGCTTGAATCCGATACAAACTATAGGGTTTGCAAAAAGATTAAACCAAGGGACCTAGAGCAACTTAGTGCGGTTGTAGCGATTGGTAGGCCTGGAGCTCTAGAATTTTTAGATAATTATGCTACATATTCTGAAACAGAAGAAGCGCAGGTTATTCACGAGTTCTTTAGTGATGTTTTGGATTATACAGGAGGAATCCCACTTTACCAAGAGCAATTGATGCAAATGGCAGTTAAAGTTGGATTTACTCTTGATGAAGCGGAACAATTAAGAAGAATTGTCGGTAAGAAAAAAGTAGAACAAATGCCAGCTTGGAAAAAGAAGATTGAAGACAAAGTAGAGGAAAATGATTTACCTAGAGAGATATCGCACATCTTGTGGAGCGTAGCAGAAGATAGCGCTAATTACTCTTTTAATAAATCCCACTCTCTAGCCTATGCAACTTTATCCGCATGGACAGCTTATTTAAAATTTAATTATCCACAGCAATTCTTTATATCTCTTCTCAAGATGACTAAATACGAGCCATCTCCACAAGAGGAAATAGCTAAAGTTTGTCAAGAGCTTTCTCATTTTGGAATAAAATTACTTTCTCCAGACTTAGCTAAATCTGGTATGGATTTTTCAATTGAAGGTAAAGATATACGATTTGGATTAAATAGCATCAAAGGGGTAAGCGAAAAGTCTTTACATTCCCTCAAAAACTTTCGCTCAAGCGAAACCCCAACGAAATATGATATTTTTCTCGCGGCAAAGCAAGCTGGATTAAATATTGGTATATTGAGCGCATTAATTCAAGCTGGAGCCTTAGAGAGTAAAGGTAAAAACAGGTCGTTGATGGTTTTAGAGGCCCAAGCATTTAATTTATTAACAGATAGAGAAAAGCGGAACTTTATCGCTCTTGGAGAAAAGTATGAATATAAACTTCTAAACTGTATAGCAGACGCTAAAAAAGGAGATCTAGTAGGAGACGATGGTAAACCTTTAATGAAAGAATCTAGATTCAAAACATTTAAGAAAAAATACGATTTATATAAAGAGATTTACGATAAAAATAAAATGTATCAAGGATTTGCTAATTGGTATTTTGAAACAGAGCTTCTAGGATATAGCCATAGCTCTTCATTAAAATCATGTTTTATGGACTCTTATGAGTCGTTAAAAGACTCAAGAGACTTAAACCTCATGAATTCAGATGATAAAGGTAAATTTATTGGAGTTGTTGAAGACTGCATTAAAAGAACATCTAGAAATGGAAATAAATATATGAAATTATCAATTACAGATGAACATGGTAAATATGACGCTATGCTTTTAAACTCCCGCAGAGGTAATTACTATGATAGATATTTTGATTCAAAGAATAAAACTCCATCAAAAAAGAGTATAATAGTGGCATACGGAAGAAAAGGTGAAGATATTGTTTTTCTAGATTCATTGAGTATAATGGACGAAAAGATATATATGAAAATGTCTGAAGTTAAATAGTTTAGAGTGTAATAACATGAAAATGATACCAAAACCCAACTTTACTCCTCGGGCGCAGCAAGCTATAAATAAAGCTAAATCTACTGCAGAATCATATTACCACAAGGAAGTTTCCTTAGAGCATCTTTTTTATGGAATGATTCAATTAAATGCAGGGATTCTGAGTGAAATATTATTTCTGCTAAATATAGATCGTATTCAAATTAAATCTCAACTAGAAGAAAATTTTGTGCAAATGCCCTCAGTAGATGATTTAGAGACTCAGCCAGAATATGATGAACATTTTCATTTAGTATTAAAGGTTTCAGCATCAATTAGTGAGAAACTTGAGCACGAATACGTAGGAATAGAGCATATATTACTTGCTTTATTAAAATATGAAAACTCAAACATCCCCTTTTACTTTTCTTTGTTTAATGTTTCCGCGGAAGACATTATTACAGAAGTCAGAGAATATTTGCATTTATCAAAAGATCATGCATACGTTCACAATCAAAAAGCTTCTCAATCTCCACCTCAAAAATCTACTGCAAAAACAAAAGAATCATCAAACTTGCTTGATAAGCATGCGGTTAATTTTAATGTTTTAGCATTAAAAGGTAAATTTGATAATATTATAGGAAAACAAGAAGAGATCGATATGGCTTGCGAAATTCTTTGTAGAAGAACTAAAAATAATCCAGTGCTTCTTGGGGAACCTGGAGTAGGAAAAACTGCTATCGTAGAAGGTTTAGCTCAAAAAATAGTCAAAAGTGAATCTCCAGATTTTCTTTTAGGAAAAATAATATACTCTTTAGATCTAGGATCACTCATAGCTGGCACAAAATATAGAGGTCAGTTCGAAGAAAGGTTAAAAGGTATAATTGATGAAGCGAAAAAAGATCCAAATATTATTTTATTTATAGACGAAATACATACTCTCGTTGGAGCTGGAAATGCAGAAGGCGGTATGGATGCAGCTAATTTATTAAAACCACTTCTTGCCAGAGGAGAAATAAAATGCATTGGGGCAACTACTCAAAATGAATACAAAAAAACAATACTAAAAGATGGCGCTTTAGACAGAAGGTTTCAATCCATTAAGGTGAAAGAGCCCTCTAAGGAAGAAACTCTTGAAATAATTTCAGGAGTAAAAAAGAAATACGAAAGCTTTCATTCTATACATTATTCTAAAGAAGTTCTTAAATTGATTGTAGATTTAAGCGCAAGATATCTATTAGAAAAGCAGTTTCCAGATAAAGCTTTAGATATCATGGACCAAGCTGGATCTAAAGTAAAAATTAAAAATATTACTAGACCCAAAAGAGCCAAAGAAATTGAAAAAGAGCTAGAAGAGATTGCTGTTGATGAGTCTAGGAATAATTTATTAAGTTCTAAAAGCATAAAAAACGGAGAAAAACAAATAGATCTTTTAGAAGAATATGATAGCGTTATTGAAAAATGGGCAAAAAAAACAATTAAAACAAGAATCGAAGTTACAGATAAAGATATTTTTGAAGTAGTGTCCTCAAGAACAGGGGTTCCTGTTGAGGATATGTCTCAAAAAGATTCTGAAAAAATGTTAGGATTATTTAATTCTTTAAAGAAAAGAATAATTGGTCAAACAAAAGCTCTAGAAGAAATTTCAGAGTGTATTTTAAGGTCAAAATCCGGGTTGAGAGACCCAAGAAAACCTGTAGGTAGTTTTTTGCTTGTCGGCGCAAGCGGAACAGGAAAAACATACACAGCAAAATGCATTGCAGAATTTATTTATGGTGGACAAGACAAACTCATCCAGCTAGACATGAGTGAGTTTTCAGAGAAGATATCTGCCAGTAGATTAATTGGTGCATCGCCGGGATATGTAGGTTACGAAGAGGGCGGGGAGCTTACAGAAAAAGTTCGAAGAAACCCTTACAGCGTTATTCTTTTTGACGAAGTCGAAAAAGCTCACCCCGATGTATTAAATATATTACTACAAATTCTCGAAGAAGGTTTTGTCACAGATAATTCAGGGCGTAAAGTTAATTTTAATAATTGCATTGTTATATTAACAGGCAATATAGGTAGTGAAAAAGTATCCAAACCAATGATAGGCTTCAATCAACTAGAGTCAGGAGACCAAATCAAGCAAAAGCTTATAGCAGAATTAAAAGTATTCTTTAAGCCTGAATTTCTAAATAGATTAAATGAGATAATATTGTTTCAGGATTTTAATGTAGATCAATTAAAGAAAATAGTTAAATTAGAAATAAATAATGTATCAGAAAAGCTAAAAGATAGAAAAATATCTATTAGAGCAACGCCTTCTTTTGTAAATTATATTGCCGCTGAAGCTGTTAAACAGAAAATGGGTGCAAGACCTGTAAAACGACTTATTCAAAAGAATTTAGAAAATGAATTATCAAAACTCCTTCTTTCTAAAGAATTAGACGATAATCAACAAATTAAATTCTCCTATCTAAAAGAGAAAGTATCTTTTAAAATCAAGGAAGTATAGGCTTGACAGGATCCTTTAAATCAGGATCTTTAGTTTCCATAGGATCTTCAAATTTTTCCCCAGGATTATTATGCAAGTCCTCGCTTACATTATTTTTATTTTCATTAAACAATGTCATACATGCAGAAAATCTATCTCCTTGCACTGGATATCTTCTCTTCATATTTGCGTCCAATATGCATCTTGTAACAAATTGATCCCCACTTTCTTGCGCAGCTGGAGTAGGATATCTTTTATCCTCATTCGATAAGAAATTATTTTTGGCAGGTTCATCAATTTCTTCATCTTTTCTTTCGGGAAACATATTATCATATTCGCTATACATTAAAGCTTTATCTAATAAGTCTCTTGCTTGCTGGATATTCTTTTTTTGCCAGTCCTGTAAATCACGATCATCCTTAATCATATCGTACATTATTCTAGACTTCTTCCAGAGATGGTATAGTTCGGATTTAATAATTTTATTATTGTAATTTATTTCTGCATTTGATTCGCTCATAATTTATTTATTTACACTAGATTATGAATAATATCCGTCAACACCTGGATATCTACCTGTCACGGGAGAATCCTTTCCTACAACTTGATTTGGTTTAGCTCCATATATATTATATGCAGCAACTAATTCTTTAACTCTTTCCCTAGAAGCATTATAGGCCTGTTGGTAATTTTTTGCTGTAGCATTTTTATCTGATCTTTGAATGACAGAATCTCCTTCTTTTATCATTCTAAAGTCTGGACTGCCATCACTACCATCAATACCTCTTAAAACACGTCTATGAGCTTTTCGGTTGTACTCAGAGAGATACATTTCTCTAAGTATTCCTTGTTCTTCTAAATTAAAAGCTTCTGGATTTTGCCCACTAAAAGAAGTAAAAATTAAATTATTTAGTTCGCCAAGATGACCCTCAAGCCAACCAGATATTAAACCAATCTCTTTATTTCTAGATTCTCCATGTTCCTGAAAACCAATCTCTTGATCATATATATCTACCGCAAGCTTTCCTAAATTTGTATCTGGAAATAAATCGTGTGCCATTTTAATTATTTAAATAGTCAATAACTTCTTTATGTTTTGGGTTCTTCGGATCTAGCTTCATAGGATCCCCCATGATTTGAACGCTACCCTTTCCATGCAAACTTGAATCAAATGCTCGTTTAATTTTGTTTTTTAGTACGGTTTTGTTTCCAGAAGGAAAAACGCCCACTTTTACTGCAAAGGCCTGTAGATCTGTTAAATTCATATCTTGAAGCATTTCTTGAAAGACTTTTTTGTCATTAGTTTTGAAAGGGTTAATCTTAGGTATTCCAAGAAGATCTTCAAGCTCTCTTGCGCGAGCTACTTGATCTTCATATACCTTGCCATTTGTTTGTTCTAAATCTGCTAATTTTTTCTTGGAAGATTTAGATTTACTCGATTGTTTTTTATTTGCCATAGTAATAACCTTTTACCTTGATATATTTATACACATTATTATAAAGAATTTAAATAAAAAATCCACCCCAGTTGCCTGAGGTGGACCTTTTATAAAACGTTAATTCGTTTAGAATTAAACGATAAGACCCATCAACACGCGATCGTCGATGATCATACGACCCTCTTCAAGAGAACCATAATAACCAATTTTTGATTGACGTGTTACGAATTGGTCATCTGCAACGAGAGAGAACTCGTCTCCAGACTCGGAATCAGTTGCCACTGCACGAATCATAGATTCACGGCTAAGATCAACTCCAACAAGGATTTGTTCGCTAGTACCGTTAAATACAGCTGCTTCTCCGCCAGTTACATAATGCGCATCAAACTTTGTCTCTCCAGCAGCTGTATCGAAAACAGTATTCCATTTTTGACCATCACCCATTTCATTATACTCTTGGATAGATACGCCATAGAATTCAGGAATTCCAGCGCTATTGAAGATAGCATCACGCATAGTGTCTGTACCAGCAATACCAGGACCCGATGCGGTTGGTTCTTCTCCGTCAGGACCTTTAGTGTTGATCGGATTGTAAGCCAAGCCACGAATTTCTTCTACGATTTCAGGAGAAACAAGAAGATCTGTGATTCCGCGTCCGCGGCGTTCAGCAGGAGTTCCGCCAGTCCAAGCTGCGTTAATTCTTTTTGCCTTAGTAAATAATTTATTAAGATCAGAAAGTAAGAAACGGTTTGCTTGAGCAGAACGAATAACATGCTTTTCAGTGTTTGTTGTAGCGTTAGCCAATGCGGTCATAATCATGGTCGCAGAAGTCTTTTCTTGCTTAAGAAGGATTTCTTGCGCCATGCGGGTAAATGTTTTACTTACAACGTCAAGTCTTGAACGAGAAGCGTAGCGCTTATCGAAGCTCAATGCACTGTCGAGAGTATAAGTTGTGAACTTAAGCTCGCTTTGTGAAGGAGCGACTTGGTTAGTTGGAAGACCTCCAGGAACAGATTGACTCCAAACCTGAATGTAATCTTCATCAGTGATGTCGTGATAGAGATCCAAGGGAATGCTTGGGCTCTCATCAGAATTAAACTGAAGAGAATTAAACATATTACTTACTGTAGGAGCTGCATTAACAACTTCTGCCAAAACTGGACCAATAAATTCGGCCAAAGCAGTTTGAGCTTCATAAGCAACATCTCTATTTTTCGAAGCCATAGCTTTAATAAGCTCGACTTGCTCGGGTGTTCTTTCTAAAGTAATTTTCATTATTTTTTAATTCCTTTCTTAGAAGCTGACTCTGCAGAGATATTTCTTAGCTGTATTATCATCGCTTTCTTCTCCAATAGCGATTACAGAACCGACTGTTACTCCAGAACTTTGCGTTCCTAACAATCCACCAGCTTTAACCTCAAGATCATCTCCAACAGATGGAGTTCCGTTGATTGCGCTACCAGTAAGAAGAACTAATCCGCGAGTCAAAACAGGAACTGTTTGACCAGGAAGCACTCCTTGAGCTTCATCAAGTTTTTGTTTATAATAGAGTAATTTTTCTCCATTCTCGTCGAAAGCCAAGGTCTCACGAAGCGTGATTCCAAGTCCACGACTGCCAGCAGCAGCAGGAGCAACGGTCATACCGTTAGCGGGGTATCCGTTGAATCCAATATGCGCACCGCTAAAACTAGCACCCAGATATTCACGAAGTTTATCTGAGCTTGCAGCACGCAATTCGGAAACCTCACCAGGTAGGTCTCCCGCGCTTACAGAAACAACGACTCCTGCGTCGAACTTTCCACTGCCATTAGAAACGAATGTAGATAAATCGTCTCCGCTGCCAATTTCAAGCGCGAACAGATTAACAACGTCGTGCTCACTGTAGTCTCGGTATGGTAGTATTCTTTTTGCCATAATTTTTTTCTTTCTTTTTTAGTATGAAATTTTTACTGATTGTTTGAAAGTTTTCGCGAAACGATCTCTAAGAGAATCTCCTTCGGATGAACCTTCGTTATTATTAATAACAGCCGCTTCTTCGACTTCAAGATTTTCTAAAGCTTCAGAAACCTCATCGGCTTCATCAGTTTCTTCAGAGCTTGATGCCTCAGATACCTCAACAACTTCTTGGGAAGCTTCTTCTGTGTTAGCTTGAGTTTCAGTAAGTCTTTTTTGAACTTCCTGAGCCACTCTATCTTCAAAAGCTTTTTGTTCAGCAGCTATAACTTCTTTGTTTTTATGCTTCCAAATTTTAGCTAATTTTTCTTGATAAGCTGCAAAGCTATCATCTGTTGAATCAAGTGTTGAAAGTTCAGATGCAACGATCTTAGAATCCTCTTCGTCAAGTTCGTAAACTTCGTTGAGAGCTTCCATTCTTGCATTGAATCTTACTTCTGCCTCTCTAGCAGAGTTTTCTTCTTCAAGAGCGGAAAGTTTTTCTTTTGTCGCGTTAAGCTGTTCTTCTACTTCAGTCATTTTTTCTTGAAGAGAATTTTGAGCCTGAACAGCCTCTTCTTTTTCAGCTTTAGCTTTTTCAAGATCGGCGACGTATTGCTCGCCTTTCTCTCGGATAGCTTCGATAAACACTTTGGAAATGCTAGCGACGCTTTCTTCAGAGAAATCTTGGCTGCCAAGCTTTTCATCTAAAGCTGCTCGGAATTCATTAATTATTTGATCTTTATCCATAATAGTATTATGTGGTTCTTTGTTTAGTACATTTTCTTCAGAAGAATGGGAAGTTTTTTTGCTTTTAATAATAATCTTATCAATTGGTTCGTTTCTGCTTGACTTTTCTTCTTGTCTATTATTTTGTTCAGCAATTAAACCTTTTACGTCAGCTGCAGGATTTGAAGTAAAGCCGATGCCTAGAGGATAAATATCTCCAACTATTAATCTATTCACTTTTCTTCCATCTTTTAGCGTTCCTTTTCCTCCTAAAGATTTTAAATATGGAGAGTATGCTTTGATTTCTTCTGGATCAGAAATAATTGATGATTCATAGAGATCATCTCCCCCCACAGAAATAACATAATCATTAAAACCGACCTCCCAACTTGCAGATACTGTTTGGTAATAATCACTGTCAGCACTAGTTGAGTTTTCGACCAACTCAGCAAACTCTTTACTTGCAGTTCTATAAATAACAGCTGCGAGAGCGATATTGTAAGCCTGATCTTCAATAAGAGCAGAATCATCATCCATAAGCTCAGACGAATTACCATATTTTGAGAATCCTGCAGAAACAATATGGCCCACAATTTTATCTCTATCATGCTCTATATTAGTCGGCTTATGGACAAAGTATTCTTTAACTGCTACAGCAGTTTCACTATCAATTCCGTCTCCATTTTTATTAAATTTGTTTACAACAGCAGCGTTAAAAGCAACCGCTAGTAGATCTATGTTTTTTTCTAGATCAATATTTTTTGGAATAAGCGGCCTTAATGACTCTAATGACGCTGTGCTAATATCAGATTCCCCAACCTCACTTGAAGCAAGAACGATATTATCGAATGTTGTTTTATATTTATATGGTAATGACATTTGCAATGTGTTACACTCAGTTTATAAACATGGGAGTAAAGGTGTAGTTTACATTTTCCACTTTAACATTCATCATATCATAATATAACTTAATCATCCAGTTTCCAAGGACTAACGCAGAATAAGAATCTTTTCTCGCTTTTTCTGGACCAGTTTGCCTTTTTAAATTTGGAGGCAAATCGAATGTTTGAGTTCCGCCTGCTGAAGTAGTTATCTGAATTAAAGCGCACTGAGCTTTAATTAAATTAATCATATCAAATTGATGCTCTACAAAATCAATCATTTTTGCAGCGTTAGTTTGCCTTTCTAAACTCTGAGAGGTTCTTAAAAATTTTAAGTCTTGTATTGGTATTTTCTTTTTTCTTTGTTCGTTATATGAATCGTCAATTGCGCGCGATGCAAAATAGATCCTTCTATGATCAAAATTAGCTTGAAGTAACTCGTTAGCTAGTCTTATCCATTGGCTTGTTGGTTTTCTTAAATAACAAATGTGCCTTGTTTCAAGATTGTATTCTCTTTTACCTTCTAGAAGCTTTTGTTGATAGTGTTCAATATCATCAAAATTAGTATTCAAGCATCCAATATTAATTTTATTCTTTTTAAATAAACTACTTTCATTACAAGCATTAATAAACTGAACCCCTCCATTATAATCTCCGACAATAGATACAATATTAAAATGAGTTAGTAAATAATGAAAATAAAATATATGCTGCTTTAAGTTTGTTCCAGATAATGCATAACTATGGACTACAGTTCCAATTTTTTTATCGTCATTTAATTTTAACACCATCATAGCGAAATCATCGCTGCTTTCGCTTTCAGCCCAACTAGGATCGAATGCTAATATATACTTTTCTCCGACTTCTCCGCACACTTCAATATTCGGCCTTTCTCCATCCTGCAAAGTGCATGCCGCCATTTTAGAAGTTTTAAAGTATCCGCTACTGTCATCCGTAAATATAGACCCAAACTCTCTATCGAATTGACTTTGACTCATTGTAGACTTTGCTTGCTCTATCAAATTTTTATCATATAGCTGTTTTGGAGCGCAATCATAACTGAATTGCATAATGATCCTATGCGCATCAGAATGCTTGTCCCCTCCCTTCATAATAAGCTCTTCAAATTGTTCGTATGCTTTATACATATATTCAAACTTATAGCTTGCAGAAGATAATGCGATCAATTTATTATTCGGCCAAATATGTCTCTCATCTTCAGTCATTTCTCCTTTATCTATCAAATCTGTCTCTAAATTATACAACTCTTCTCTTTGTGTTGGATTTTCAACAACACTAAGGAAAGGTATAATAACCTCATTATAAATTCTTTCAGGCATAAGAGCAAACTCGTCGATAATGATTCTGTGAAAACGAAAGCCCCGCAGCTTTTCACCATCACCAAGTGGCAAAGCTCGTATGCGACTAGAACCAATTTCAAGCAACCATTCATCATTACTTTTTGATTTATGAGTTATGCATTGAGATAAATATGTAGCGCCAGGCTTCGATGCAATATCTTCGATTTTCTTAAAAATCATTTTTGCTTGACGAAAAGATTTAGAGAGTATACCAATCTCAACACCTTGATTTAATATTGCGTCGAGATAAGCATATATTGCAGTAGTAAATGATTTACTCATTCCTCGAGACCATACACCCATAAAATAATCAGTTTCAAACATAGCTTTGATTGCCATATGCTGAAAAGGGAAGAGCTTGACTCCGCTAACTAAATCTGCAGTAAATGTAATATTTTCCCTTAGAAATTGATAAAGTAAAAGCTTAGCTTCCTTCTCTTCTAAAAAACCTTCAATCTTCAGCAACTTTTCATTAAAGTCCTCTTCGCTTTTTCTAGATAACTGTTTTCCCGTTTCCCAAGCCATTATACAATATCCTTATCTATGTAATACTGCAAATCTACATTCCAAAGTTTTCTCCCTAACACCAATAGCTTAGGAATAATTTTCTGGCTATGCTCTCTGTTTTTAGTAAATATAAACTGACAATATCCTGCGAATTCATGATTAAGAACCCTCATGTTATGATATATATATTTTAAATTTGATTTATGTGCACTTCGCCTATTATTTTTTTCTATCTGGGAAACAGGGCTTTCTGTGACAATAAATAAATAACTATCAAATTCTTTTGTTCTTTGTAGTTCTTGCTTAAATCTTTCTAAATTATTTTTGCTTAATGTTGACTTAAAATCTTGCTCGCCTTTACGGTCTACATAAGTATAATCATAATGATCTTGCCCTACAGCATAATCGCCAAACTCTAACTTTAGGGACTGTGACCTAGGGAATACCAGAGGCTGTTGTTCACGCGTATCAATAAATATTTCTATGTTGTCAATTTTATTTTTCCATATATCAGGCAGAGGAGAACCATACATAGGTTTAACTCCCGCCTCTTTGCATGCAGCCGTATATGATCCAAAATGTTTTTTATAAATTTCTATAGTTGGCAATTCGTGTAATTTTAACTCTAAGGACGAAGGTGCAATTGTTAATTTTTTTTCCAGAATTCTTTTTTTTAGAAGCCCCAAAATATATGGCTTTACAATATCATCCGACTCTCTTTCGCACCACTGTAATAATTGATTATGAGTAGAAAAGTCTTTAGAAAAATATTCATCTTTTTTTTTAAAAGGCAAAGGGTCACCATTTAATAAATTATATCTTGGATAATATTTTGTATAATATTCAGCAAGCATAATTTTGTGACTTTTCAAATGGGCATGTAAACTTCTCTCGGAAGTAAATTCTGCGCCACAAATCTTACATGTATTAGATGACATCCTCTTTTGATATACCTAAAACACGAGCCTTCCAGTCAGGCATTGACTCTAAATGATCTGCTTCTTCTTTTGCCGATTTCTTCTGCAACTGTGCAATTTTAACCATGACCTTCCTCTCCTCTTCCTCTTGAAATAATTGAACAAGAGCTAAAATGTTTGCGTTCTGCCTTTGATGGCTGGATATTCTTTTCGATCTATCTCCTTGAAGCTTTTGAATTAATGATTCCATCCTTTTTTCGCATTGATTGTATTCTTCGCTTTTTGTTTTTAAAAGTTCAGCTAATCTCACAGTTAAATCTTGCTGATCTTCTGCCTCATCGAACATTCTATTTAGTTTATTAATTGCGCTTTGAATATTTTTTAAATGTATATAATCCATACATACATTAATGTATAAATTAATCTCATCGCTAGTTAAATCCGGCTTATCCCATGTTGCGCGAACAAATTCAGCCTCAAATAAATCTCTATCTGCTTGGCTATCGTATGTATTAATAACCTGAACAAATCTAGGAGAACCAAGAAAAGATCCCAACGATTCAACACCTTTTCTTTCTGTTACGCTAAGTTTATCTTCTTGAATTTCTTTTTGGCAATAATCATTTATTTTTTTAATTATCTTACTTGGCGCTTTAGGCGGAGAATATTTTTTGTTTATAGCATTCTCTGTAGCTGGTGTTTCCAAATTTTGATTTTCATCGACATACTCAAACACTGCAAGATATTCTTTTGTTGTATGAGTCACACGCATATTAGGAAACAGAACTGAAGCGACTTGCATACAAGTCATTCCTTCGTTAATTGAATTATCAATAAATTGTTTTTGCTCTAAGGTTAAATCTATAGGGGGCTTGGCTTCAGGGTGTCTTGTTTCGTATTCAATTTCTTGTTGAGCCAAGAAAGCTCTCACAGCTCTTCCTTGCTTGCTTCTTCCATCAATTTTATCGCAATCAGGGAATGCAAGCCTAGTTAACTCCGTAAGATCTGATATCTTTTTTGAGTTTTCTATTATTAATTGTTTCTGAGAATCAGTTAGCTCCATAACATAACATTTTTTACAGGAATAATATCTTCTTTTTCAAGTATTTCTTGAGCTTTTTGTTTGAATATTTTTTTTAGATTTTTAATTTGTTTATAGCCTGCCTTTCTTCCTTTTTCTGATGTTTTATAGCCCATTTTTTCAGCCACCTCTTCTTCGCTTTTATGCTCAATAAAAAGTAGTTTATATACTGTAAATTGTTTTTCTGATAAGTCTTTTTGCATATACTGATTTAACTTATCCTGACATTGCTGAATATCAAAACTTGCGTCTTGCATTTGTCCAACCTCGTGACTATGATTTTCCAAAGCTAGAGCCATTTTTATTCCGTAAGCAGATTTTTTAGTGCGCTCCCATTTTGCGTATAGCGGACAAGAAGAATCTTGAAGCCCACTTTTTGTAAAACCACATAAAGAATGACTGCAGCCATCTTGGGCAGGGCCTGATTGATTAAACGGGCAATTCAAACAAGGTCTCACAAAATTACTATAGTTATTACGCAAAATATTTTTCATTTGATTAGTAATAATCTTATTAATCCAAGGCTTCAAAGATCTCCTTTGATCCCATTGATGCCATTTTTTATAAATATGAGCTTTTATAATTTGCTCTACATCTTCAAAATCGAACCAGGCAAGGGAGTCCAAAAACCACTTACCCCTTCTCTTTTTAATTTCTATATCAATTTCTTCCGCTTTATCTTCGTAAGTAAAACTAGGACTTTCTTGGTCTTCCACGCTTTTTCGGTTTTTTTGTAGGTTTATCTTCTTCAAATTCCTCAAAAGCTTCTAATGGAATTAGATCTTTTAAATTAAATTTATTTCTATCATTTTCGATACTGTATGATAGTTTTGAAATACGAGGAACCTCATAAATATCAACCCCATCAGGATCATCAACCAAATCAACTTTCGTTAAGTTGGCTTTACGCGCAGCAGCTTTTGTTTTAGCTGCAGATAATATATTTAAACTCTCCCCACAGCCACCGCAAAATTTAGGCGCCTGCACGGAGTACATATTTTTAAACCCACAATGGGGACAATAAGAAAAAGCCATAGTATATTATTATAATCAAAAAAATAATTATATCAAATAGCCGCTAATAATTCGAGTTTGCTTGCTCAAAAATTCCTCAGCTTCTTGACTCCATCTGCGAGACTCTTTAACATATTCTAATATAATAACTCCGATTATTTTACCGTTTAAAGTTTTGACTGGTCGAGCAAACATGCTTTTTACTCCCTTACCCTGCAAAAAAGCTTTAAATGACATATCGTCCTTATATTCATCTACGTCCTTACAGGTAAAAGTTTCTCCTTGTGATATTGATTTTACTAACCCATGAAAATTAGACACCCTTATATTCTGAATATTATGAGACTCAACAGATATACCTTCACTAACCACTTCGTAAGTACAGCTAAGTTTTTGTTGACTTCTTCCAGAAAAATAATGCTCTCCATTATGAAATTCTAATATATATGCCCTATCTGCATCTGTTTCATCTATAACAAAATCCAAAGCCGTAATAACATTACCATGAAGTTGCGGGTCATAATTAAGCTGCTTGTCTCTTTTTTCGTCATATTTTATTTTTAGCCAAACACCAAGGACTGCAGTAGCAGCAGAGACAACTCCAGTTAAAACACTAATAACATCTAAACCCGAAGTCATTTCTTGGATATAAAAGAAACGGTTGCAACTATTACGAAGACAGTGCCAAGTAATACAGCAATCCATATAGCTGGACCTAGATAATCATAACTTTGCGCTGCTATATCATTATATTCCTGCAAGCTTATTACAGAATCTTTGTTTTTATCTAAATTTTTAAATCCCTTCGCTGGAGGAGGGTTACCATTTTGTTTTATCGCGCACCCTGTGCAGAAAAGGGTTAATAGTGTAAATAATTTATTCATCTTCTTTTACTTGGTATTGCATAAAAACCTACAACCATAAAACATAAATCCATAAACGAAGCAAGCATAAGTCCACCTGTCATTTTTACCAACTCCCAATCTTTAGCTCCAAAAATCCAGCCAAAAAAACCGAATCTAGATCCTTCTCCTTTAGGAACAATTAGGTCGTAAGATATATGCGGGTTCATAGCATAATATATCATTAAAAAACACATTGTAAATGTAATACTCATAAATAGTATTCTTCTTGTTACTTTAACGAAAGGGTCTTTAGCGTTCTCGTTTTGACTATTAATTAGAGCTTGCATCATTTTTTCATCTCTTGCAGCTAATGCCAATTGGTCTTGCCTTTTTTGATCAAGCCAAGCATTAACTAAATTACATGTTAACTTGATTCCTGCACCAATAATAGTATTCAATATAGGACCCATGTATTTATATACACCAGTATTTCAGTGTATATTATATTACAATGAAAAATAAATTTTGCGTATCGTGCGTTGCGGTATTTTCTAGCGTTGTATTATCTACTTGGCTATTAAGTTCTTGCATTGAAACAGACCTAAAGGAAATAAAATCAATTCCAACTACAGAAGAAAAAAGAGATTCTTTTTTAGATAACAGAGATTTTGCATATCATTTTGCATACGGAAGAGGGTTTAATAATGTAAAAATACATACCCCCAAAGACTTACAATTTCTAAGATTAGATTCAAGATATAGATATGTTGATTTTTTCTTATATAAAAAATTTAATAATTGGTTTGAAAAGTTGAAATTTGAAAACGGAATACTACCGATCGACCAAGGAGAAAGCCATGATTGTGATAATTTTGCAATGCTATACAAATCATTATTTTCGATATCGAGCTATAAAAGCAACGACAAAGTAGAGCCTGCTGTAGGCTTAGTTATCGTAGATCAAGTAAAAGAATTCGGGGGAATACCCGCAGGAGGTTTACATGCATTAAATATTGTATTCACGACACAAGGATGGTATATATTCGAACCTCAAACAGGTGAGCACATTTTATTGGAACAATATCCAAATCAAGAACATATAAAATACATTGTAATTTAATTTTATAAAAAATAGTGTAATATAATACATGTCACATAAGTCTATACTTGAAATATTAAGCAAAAATTTAAATTCTTATCAATCTACTAGGTGGTTAAAAACAGAGAATGATAGACTAAATGGTTCCACTCCTGCAGAATTAATGATGGGCAATCAGCCAGAAAAAGTGATCAAGATTTTGCCAGAAGAAATTAAAAGAATTAAGTCTCGAAAGACTCCTAATTAATATATAACCACTCTTGGTTTATTGATTCATAGATATAGGGATAAATACCCCTAGCAGTCCAAGCCCATCCGTGATCTTCCAAAAATAACCACATGCCAATATTCGCTTGGTATACATACGCCCATTTTAATTTTTCATGATAAATCCAGTTATTGGAAAATGCTGCAAAATTACCGAACCAAAAAGATTTTTTCCAATTTGATACAGCCATAGGAATCAAAGCGTCCCATTTTTTATTAGAGTCGCCTAACTTATATTTATATATAATTTCTTGAACAAGCCTATTATCGGTATCCCTTCTAACCCACCCGCCCCTATCTTCTGACTCATAATCTGTGTTTAAAGTGGAGTCCCAAGCAACAAGCGTTATATTTGCGTCTGATTTTAAATTTAGAGCAGATATGTCTAAGTAATTATCATTAGATACTGGTTCATCATTTACTAACCATAATACATCAATAACATTATCATCAATAACATTTACCTCGAGTACGTCATTGTCATTTATTGTCAAATTATTGTCGGAGCAAGAATCAATTGGTTCACAGAAATCATATAATCTAATTATCATCTCCTCCCTTGATACTGCATCAAAATATGCCGCATTGTTTTTCATAATTGTTGCATGAGACGTGGGAGCCCAAAAGTTTGATATATAATGTAGAGCTCTTTCATCCTTATATGGCTCTTTGTGGTGCATGTAAGGGCCATCAATTACTATAGATGTAATTGGATCTACGTATCCATACCACCGACTCCATTTATCAAAACCTTTTTTTGGTTTAGGATCTAGGTGATCGTGTCCTTCAAATATTAAATTATCATCTGGAAGAATTATGTTTTCAGGATAATAACCGGTATAACTATGATGACTTTCATAAAGATCTGACAATGAAGCAATCATATGTGCCATTTCGTGAATGAACACTTGAAAATTAGCGTTAGAAATATATCCAATCCTACCCTCTTTACCTTGCCTTTGAACTGCCGCCCCTTTTATGTAATCTAGATTTCTGACAAGCAGCCCGAGATCTCTTTTTGAAAAGTTTTGATCTACTTTATCAAAATGATCTTTAAGCATATGACTCCTATTCCACCATTCATTGATATCTAAATCATTTCTATTAATAGCATGTATGTTAAAAAAGTTCTTGTATCTCTTAAACAAGGGATAATAATCGCAAGCTTGATTCCACATATCCAACATTTTTTCTGAAAAATTTTCATGCTCTTTAGCGTGCTGCAAGAAAACTAAATCGCAACGATTTTTCGAATGACCACTAATTAAAACAGCAGAATAATCATTTGCAAATAAACTAACACTAATTAAAAATAACACCCAATACTTCATACTGGAATTATCTCAAATTTTATTTATAAAGTCAAGACTTTTTACTTTTACGAGTAATTTGCTGATAACAAACGGCAGCCCTTTGCTTCGCATTTTTAAATTCTTTTTTATCTGATAAATATGTCATACAGCGATTCATAAATTCGCTATTTTTTTCTTTAGGTTTTGGAGAGGGGACAGGCATCACATATAAGCGTGAAGAAAGACATGCCATGTATTGTCTGAACTTATGTGGTAATAAATATTTTGATTAATGACAGGCACCCATAGTGAATTATGGGTCCATTGCGATGCCGTGCTAGCGTTGAATATAAAATTATGCTTAGCGGATGCATTCTCTGAGCCATTATGATTTGCGGTATAAAAGCTGAAATTCATCTCTGGATGCGCAGCCCCTCTATGCTGAATAGAAAGAAAAACACTATTCGCCGAGCTCGGAACTCCTGCGTTTGTAACATCATAACTAAGGAACCCACCTTGATTTGAATTTATTGTTTGCGCGCTTTCTAAAAAAGCAATGCCAATTTGAGCACTATTATTTACTAAATTATTTGCGCTCATCTTGAAAGTGCCCGCATTAGGTTTTTGCACTATTAAGAAATCGCTGCTAGCATCTAAACTATTAGCAGCTAAAGGTTGAAGTTGATCTATTCTAAAATTTGCCATACTTATTCTTGGTTTTATGTTGAGCCTATTGTGAAATCTTTTGCGAAATAGTATCTATTTTGAAATTGTTTGCCCTCAACAGAATAAGGTGCGCTTGCGGTTATACTAGAAAAATTAGTGCCAGACATTGGACTGTTGCTTGGATAATACCACTCACCAGATTGAAACTTTTTTACTGCTCCATCAATCCAGTAAGAACTGGTCCTAGAATATGCTGGGTTTTTAATGACGGTCCTATTAGACCTTCTTTCTTTTAGAGCGTCCGCTACAGTTTTCAAGGTATGGTCTGAACCCAGCGGCTTTCTTGCTATATCATAAGTAAACCTTCTATAGGTGGTACTATCATGGCTATTACCCGCATATAGTTCGTCGCCGATCGGAGCATCACTGCCACTAGTTGTTGCCTGATTTCCCCTGTAATACATATAGCCATCAAACTCCAAGTGAGGATTATTTTCTAATTCTAAGCCTGCTGCTACCGCCAAGGGAATATTATGTATTTCACCCGAATCATTATATGCACCATCTTTAGCAAAAGACCTTGAGTACCATAACTCGTAAGATTGTCCAAGGAGGTGGTATTGCGCACTTGATCCAGTTTTATATCTAAAACCAGGAACCATAGTTGTTGAAAATTGCCATAAATCTGCATCAAAACCATCAAAAGTCATACTGTATTCGGAGTCATCATATGCTGGTGGGTCGGTGACTTGACTGACAGTCAAAAATTGGCTAGAACTTGGATCAGTACCACTAGTCCCATCATAATTATACACAGGAATTATACTATCTACATAGTCAGAAATGTTAGTTCCATGCCTATTTGTTAAGTCAAGATATTGAGGACTCCCTCTGCTCGCGTATATAACTTTTTGCGCAGCATTATTCATGGGTTTATATATTCCAAAAGGAAAAAATAAATCCATACCATTTTTATTCAGAAATCTTCTGTTAGAAAATAAATTACTATGACCCTTTAAAGCGCTAACATTATCTTGCCCGCCCCACCCCTCGCCTTGTTCAAATTCTGGAACCCAAAAATAATATCTACCGTTACTTGATTGCGTGGTCCCATAATCTCCCAATTCGTCTGACCCTCCTTCATATTTAATCAACATTTCTCTCCACATCAAAGTGCCTGCCCCATAGGATGAGTCTACCTCCAAAGTCCTTGTCTGAAGCCTCCACCTAGTACTACTCTTTGCCGCCACAAATTCCCCAGGCTCAGGCTCATCAGGTAAATCGAGGTTGGTGGTAATGATATTAATATTTATATTCCTTACGTACTCTTGAGCGACTGCGGCAGAGGCATCAGTTACATTATATTTTATGGTATAAGATGCATTTTCTGTTGCGGTCGGAGGCAAGCTTATATTAGCGACTTCCCATGGATTAACGTGAGGGCTTGTAATTGTAGCTAATAAATCACCGCCTTTATATACTTCTTTTTTTATTGAAGTTGTTAAATTCCCTTCATCTGCATCGTATGCAGTTGCGCCCAAATCAGTGAAAACGGTTTTAATAAAACTTATACTGCTTCCCATATTAGGATGGTTGCCGCAATAGTAGTAATAAATACCATCTGTTTCTGGAGTGAATTGAACTTTTGCGCCAGCAGAACCAGCGGTGCCAGTAACAACTACTCCAGTAGTATATTCACTTCCGCTTGCGTGTGTTCCATCTTTTGTAGTAGAAATTTTAATAGGATGACCAGCATTACTTGCGTCACTTTGATCAAAAATTATACTACCCCCAGCAGGAATAAAAATAGCTAAAAAAGAACTATTGTCTATAATAAAACGCCCATATTGAGCCTTGACTATATAAGTTGATGTGGCCATTACTATTTTATGTTGAACCTATTGTAAAATCTTTTGCATAGTAATAACCCTGCAGATTATTAGCAAAACAAGGTGAACTTATATCTACATTAGAATAATTTTTCCCAAACATTGGACTGTTGCTTGGATAATACCACTCACCAGATTGAAACTTTTGTATTGCTCCGTCTATATGCAATGTATGGTACCCGTTGTGAGCTATAACGCCAGTAACTGTTCTATTAGAACGTCTTTCCTTTAATGCGTCTACCACAGTTTGAACAGTATGGTCAGAGTTTAAAGGTTTCCTAGCGACGGTTCTTCTAAAAGTTCGGTAAATTTCTGATGAACCGTTTCTTGTCCATATAGCGTCCTCGCCTGTCAGACTATTTTTATTCCACCCATAAGTACTGACATTTGGGTTAATTGCCTGTGCTTGCTCCAGAGTCATCTTTAACTCACCTTTATAATACATATATCCGTCAAGAGATAAAAAATCATAATTTTCAATACCCGCAAATTCTTTTCCGTTAACCATACCATATCCATTTGGATCATTAGGGTCTTCAAAAAATTCACCGTCACTCGAAAGTGTTTCTGATACATACCATTGAACATTTCTACCAAGGTCACTTAGATCCCAGAAATCTGGAGCAACTGGATTTCTAAAGCCTGGACGCATCGTAGTTCCATTCTGCCATAAATCCATATCAAACCCGTCAAAAGACATGCGGTATGACGATGCAATGGAATCAAAGACCATCCTATCTGTGTCTTTAGAGCCATCTTCATTGTAGATAGGCAGTGATACAGCATATTCTGATTCATCGCCTATTCTCTGGCTAAGGAATGCATGATCAGCTTGAATGTAATTTCCGCCCGTTATTACATCATCGCTCATAGGCGCATACACTCCGTCCGTGAACCACAAATCAATTATTTTTTTTGTATAATATCTTCTGTTGGCACCAAAAATAGAGTGCCCGTATCCGAGATGCTCAAAGATGTCACTAAAAGGCTCCTCATGAAAGACAACATTATATCTCATACCGTAATCGTCATATGCCCCAAAGTTGTCTGTCGCGTCCTCTGTTGAATCAAGCCTATATCTTACCCAAGAACCCCTAAAAGCTGGAACTGAAGTATTATAGCCGTAAAAGTTTGTATTGTCAATCGATGCATAATCGTACCACTCATAGTTACTTTGATTCACTGTAGAGTTTGGGTCATTACCCAAGAACTCCCCAGGGTCAGGAGGGTCAGGTAAGTCAAGACTTGTTGTAATGATATTAATTAATCGAGTTTTTGACTCCGCTGCAATATTATTTACATCTTTTACATTGTATATAATTTTATATTTATCCCCTTCTTGTCTACTGATATAAGGAACATCCCAAGGATTTACATGAGGATCATTAATTTCCGCGATTGTATCCCAAGAGCTAGTGCCTGTATTATATTTTTGAACTATTTTAGTAATATATGAAGTAATATTATTACCTTGGCCATCTTCTGCAGTTGCTCCTGCGTCTGAATAATATGTGGAAGAAGGTGATGTACCGCCGCCACCGCCACCGCCACCACACCAACTAACGCTTGATCCTGCCAAAACCTCATCGTCATTACTCCAAAACTGTATGCCTCCTGGAGATAATGAGGTAGATGGTTGATTATACTCTATGTCGCCGCCACCATAATTTATTGCGGAAGGATACAATATTACTGGCTTTATTTCTGCAGGAGTCAGTATATAGGCATATAAAGAAGGTTCAGGATATACCCCCAAAAAAGTCGGATCGTAAAGATGCTGAGGTGTTACATTTTTTATAATCCATGTAATTTCTCCTTGGTACGTTACAGTTGGAAGACCCCAATATGTTTTATAAGTTATATCGTATTGCCCTATTTGCAACCTAGAGCGAATCCATGCTTCTTTGTCAGAAGTACTTGAATTACTTGATGGTTTGCCCGGTGACTGGTCTAGGTCAAAAGCGTCCACAAACATATTAGTAGAAGTCGACATATTCTGCGTATATGTTGTAGTTGACTCTGGATTGGGTCTATCTAAATATTTTGCAATATCATGAACATCGGTCAAATCGCTAGCATCACAATGATATTTATATGGAGGATAATTATGATTTAAGTCGCTATTAGGGCCAGCGTCTGCCCCCATATTATAAGGCAAGCCGAGTGTAGCATTACCCTGCTCATAAACAACAGCTGTCTCGAAACCAGGATATCCATCAGGTAACGTAGTATTTGGAAGGCTATTAACATCCAGATAGTCTCCCCATGCATCAAAATCATTAATGTTCGAGTTCGAAAAATTTTTCCATCTAAAAATATTATTATAAAACCTGTCAAACCCCCCCTCATTAGCTTTTGCTCCATTTCTGATGTGCCATGCGCTTAGATACCTCCAGTTGGTATAATATCTATAGGAAATCGTCCTCTCGGTCCCATGTTTGAATAGTCCGGGAGTCAATAAATCTCCAGCTTCACCAGTAAATTCTCCAGGAAAATCGCTAGGTATATCTACTAGGAAGTGAAAACGGCAGTCGCCATCATCAATTATATTCACCCCGCCGCCTGTATATGTTTCGAGAACTTCCCAAGACCAACCAGGGAAAAACGGAGCAGAAATGTTAGAAAGATCTTTTGATATTGCCATTTTGTTTTATTTTAATGCCACTATATTTATTATACACTTATAAGTTTATTTTTATAAAAAATGTGTTATTATAACTTAATGAATGATCATTTAACTATCGTGAGCCTATTATTGGCTTTGTTTTTTATTATGTGGTTTGCATGGGATCAGAATGAATTAGTAAAGCATCAAAATAAAGAAATCAATAGACTACAACAACAAGTATTATTTCATAATTTATTCACTAATCAAATTTATAGAAATAACAATCAACAATTATATAATAATCAATTTAATCAACAATAATATATTATGACAACAGAAACAGCAGAAAAAACCGAACAAGCAAATACTAACGAACATTCTGAACAAGATACCGAAAAGGTAATTACATTTGTAGCAAATGACTTACTCAAAAATGCAACAGTTGTGGATTTACTATCTGGCGTTCCAGTAAATACATTAATTCAGTTACTTCAAAGCCAATCGATCAACAGAGCCAAGCAAGCGGTAGATGGTTTATCTGACGAAGAATTTAAAAATTTACTAGAAAGTGCAAATAATTCCCCTGAAGTTACTTCAGAGAATTCAGGCGTACAATAATATTATTTAAATTTCGGACATCAATACGGTCAACGGTGATATTTGCATCGTTGGCCGTTTTTATTGTATATCCCTGCTCAGTATCGGTGTTCCTTATGAGGTAAGATATGAAATCATGCGCGCCGTAACTCTTTAACCAATTCCAATAAGCAGTGCGCGTTCCTGGTGGACATTCTAGTAAAATATCATCAAAGATATATGTTCGAGCAAATAATGTAATATCACGAAAGCAACTAATTTCACTCGGAGGTTCTGATAAGCAAGATTCTATAATTAAATTCACTTTTAGCTTCTGACACCTATTAACTTGATGGCATATCTATAGTAATATCGTCTGGCCCTATACCATCAATATGAGGAGGTAGGGCGCTACCAGGCTCAAGGTTTACTTCTGACTCTCCGAGAAGAGTGATGATTGGAGTTCCAGGTGAAGTTGTGGAATAATTCATTCCATAAAATTCGCTCATAGCATGTGGAGCAGAAGTATTTCCGCCAGGAGTTGTTATACCTTGACTTGCTACAGTGGCAAACAATGACGCTAAACTTACATTATAATCAGGCACAGTAGCCCCTTTTGTTCGCAAAAACGTTCGAACCTCACTCATAGTTATTGATCCTGAGCTTTTAAATGTTGCCATAAAAGATTTTACACCTTTTTTTAAGAATTAATTAAAATTAACTTACATGCAATAACATCGCCTAAGGCTTTTTTTGATCAACAATAACTAAATCTTTAAGTTTTAAAATAATTTTTACCGATCAAAAATTTCATTATTATATATATTTCTAAATATAAAAATATTTATTTTTTATGAGATTGTATTTTATGTATTACGTATTTTAATATTTCACTTCTTTTAATATCTTCTGCTCCAAAATAAAAAGTATGTACTCCTTGTTCACGACTATCTTCGTCATTAAATAATGCGTACATTTCCGCGAAACCACTCTTTCCATTAATATCACTCTGCATGGGGTCGCCGCAAATCAATAATTTGCTACCTTCACCAAGCCTAGTCATCAACGTAGTCAGCTCCTTGAAGGTGAAATTTTGGGATTCATCCGCGATTACAATTTCGTTTTTCCAGCTAGCGCCACGCAAGTAGTTGATTGGCATACCTTTAACAATTTCTTTATCTTTTAATGTACTCGCTTGACCAGGAATCAATAATTCATCGAGCTTTTCATTCATTGGCATCATGTACGGATTTATTTTTTCCGCCATTTCTCCAGGTAATGCGCCAAGACTCTTTTCGCCACTTTCTGCAATTGTGCGGACATATGTGATGCCGCGATCATTATTCATGTTATATAATTGTAATGCACCATATATTGCTATATATGTTTTACTTGTTCCTGCTGGACCACTAATAAATATTATTTTACTATCTTTATCAAAGATAATTTTTAATAACTTTAACTGTTTTTCAGTTAGACTGATCTTTTTTAATTTAATATTTGTTTTATGCAAATCAGCTTCTATTTTCTGAATATCAGACTCGTCGATAATCTCGGGTTTCTTTTTTCTGCGAGGCATGGGTATCTGTAATATAGATACACCTGAAAAATAGCTTTATGAAACAGAAGTTACTTTTAATATCGCATAAGACCACTTATCTGTAGCTGCGCCATCCTGAGCTTGATATAAAGATTTAATATCTGCTAAAAATCCTGCTGGATCCTTAGCTTTATCGATAGTAAAATAAGTTGCGGTTGATGATGTGCTTGAGTTAATTGAACCGCTACTGCCTTTATCACTGAATGATCCTCCTCCTGAAATAGCGTCTCCTGCTTCACTACTTATTATTATAACATGATTTGCATCTAAATGAACCCCGATTCCATAACTACCTGAGCCTTGAATGGTCCAACCTGCGCTTATGTTATGATAACTTGGCCCATCGTCAAGTTGCTTATATATTTTAAACAAAGTATCTGCAGGATTCTGCATGAGAGAACTTCCGGTAGATATAGAAGTTGATGATGAAGTGTTTTGGCCAATTGTGCTTGTATCAGTTACAATTTCACAAGTTATATTTGTTGGTCCAGAACTTGTATATCCTGATAACGTGATTTCTCCTGATTGGTCTCCGAAAGCTGTACCTGAGTCAGGAACGGAGACTTCTTCAGCTTCAAGCTTAATTACTGCGAAACTCCATGTTTCATTCAATTTGTCGGCAAGTAGTGTTAATACATCTGTAACCAACATATTATCTGCATCTGCAAAAGTCAAGCTAATGCTCTGACTGCCAACATTAATTTCGCTAGTTCCAGTTGTTTGAAAAATATATTGTAGTCCATAAATTCTCTGTCCTGTCAAATCTTTAATTATAAGCCCCAAATCTGCAGTAAGCATAAGTACAGGACTCATAGTATTTATAAAATACTTATTTTCATTCCTATAACTCCCTGCATTAGTACCAAATGACAAAATGGAATTGTTTCCAGATAATGAATTAGGTAGAGAGGCAGATGCTGCCGAAAGACTTAAGATGTCATTTCCAAGTGTTGTTACAGAAGTAACGGTAATATTATCAAAATCAGAACCCCTCGCAGTACCTACAGATGTAACGACTTCATTATTTCCTGATACGCCAAGTACGTTTTCTGGGTTTGCAATAGTTTCTTCGGCGACAACAGCTGGATCTTGGTCGCCTGAGAGGCTAGAGTCACCAGAGAGGCTAGAGTCACCAGAGAGGCTAGAGTCACCAGAGAGGCTAGAGTCACCAGAGAGGCTAGAGTCCCCAGAGAGGCTAGAGTCACCCGAGAGGCTAGAGTCACCCGAGAGGCTAGAGTCACCAGAGTTACTGCCTGAACCATAAACGACTGTAGCATCTACAATTGTTTGATATACATAGACATCTGTCCATTCCTGCGTATCTGTATTGGAAATCCTAAGAATTATTTTCACACCTTCTCCACCCAACCAAAAGCCAAAAGGTTCCTCGCCAGTATTTGAACTGCCTTGAATAATATTTTCAGAATTAGGGAAAGCTCCTCCACTGAAAACAGCATTATTCAAACCTTCGTTATCAGACGCTTCCCAAGCCAAAGTTTCGTCAGACTCTCTAACCATATCGTAAGCTAAAACCGGGTAACCAAACTCTCCATTGCCATAATTTTGGGATGCTGCACCTGTAAAAGAAGTTTTAACTATCAAGAAGTCCAAATTTATTTGATCAAAGGCAGATACATCTATAGCGCTTTGGAATGCTACTTTGTCAAATTTAGCATTCGTAAAACGTATCCGATATTCATAGCTATCAGAGCTGGGAACTAATACTTGAGCTGCATCAAATGTAAACCAACTTTTTTGTCCGGTCTCCTGTATTATAGAATCACCAGAGAGGCTAGAATCACCAGAGAGGCTAGAATCACCAGAGAGGCT
>Ga0213866_10000031_pt1 | contig 123786 bp, 116 predicted proteins | sample PICome_11_FD_160079 | JGI IMG/M metagenome (GOLD analysis project Ga0213866, IMG submission 160079) | Coastal seawater microbial communities near Pivers Island, North Carolina, United States - PICO284 | ecosystem: Environmental > Aquatic > Marine > Coastal | place: USA: North Carolina... | reverse complement strand
ACGGATTAAGAGAACAGAACCAACACCCACACCCAAGACGTACGACACGATATGCCCACCGCTCAATTCACCGAACGTTACGAAACCGCCAAGCAGGCCCTCGACGCGATCGGCCAGGGCCACGTCCTTAAGTTCTACGAAGAGCTCGACGAGGCCCAGCAAAACAGCCTGCTTACCGAGATCGAAGGCGTCGACTGGCCCGAAGTCGCCGCGCTGGTCGAGTCGCACGTCAAGGCCAAGCCGCAGTTCGAGCTGCCCAAGTCGATCGAGCCCGTGCCTTGGTACCCCTACGAACAAACCGATGAAGTCCGCGCCAAGTACATCGAAGCGCGACGTGTCGGCGATCAGCTCATCAAGGACGGCAAGGTCGCCGCCTTCACCGTCGCCGGCGGCCAGGGGTCGCGCCTCGGCTGGGATGCGCCCAAGGGCACCTTCCCTGCCACGCCTATCCGCAAGCTCCCGCTCTTCGCCTGCTTCGCCGAGTACATCCACAACATCCAGAACCACTACGACGTCACCATCCCCTGGTACGTCATGACCAGCCCGCTCAACCACAACGACACCGTCGCGTTCTTCACCGAGAACAAGTTCTTCGGCCTGCAGGAAAAGAACCTCATGTTCTTCCCCCAGGCCATGTTCCCCGCGATCGACATGAACACCGGCAAGGTTTTGCTCGCTGGCAAAGACGCCATCGCGCTCTCGCCCAACGGCCACGGCGGATCACTCAAGGCTCTCTACACCTCCGGCGCGATCGCCGACATGCACCAGCGCGGCATCACCCAGCTCTCCTACACCCAGGTCGACAACCCCAACGTCCGCATGGTCGACCCGCTGTTCCTCGGCCTGCACGAACTGGACGCCGCCGAGATGTCCTCCAAGATGCTGCCCAAGGCCTACCCCAAGGAAAAACTCGGCGTCATCGGCATCGTCAACGGCAAGACCTCCGTGATCGAGTACACCAACCTGCCCGACGAGCTGGCCGAGCAACGCGATGACGACGGCGAGCTGGCCTTCAAGTGTGGCAACACCGCCACCCACGCCATCCGCATCGACTTCATCGAGAAGCTCAACACCCGGCCGACCGAGACGGGCACCGGCGGATTCGCGCTGCCCTGGAACCGCGCCGAGAAGAAGGTCGCGTACATCGATCTGGACACCGCCGAGGAGATCAAGCCCGACACGCCCAACGCGATCAAGCTCGAGACGTTCGTGTTCGATGCGCTCCCGCTCGCGGAGGAATCGATCGTTTATGAGACCGATCGCGTCGACGAGTTCGCCCCGATCAAAAACGCCGACACCCCCGAGGGCGAGGCCCCCGCGAAGGACAGCCCCGAGTCCAGCAGGCAGCTCCAGACCGAGCGCGCCGCCCGCTGGCTCGAAGCCAACCGCGTGAAGGTGCCGCGCAAAGACGATGGCAGCGTCGATGCCGTGATCGAGATCCCCCAGATCACCGCGATCTACCCGGAGGATCTGAAGGGCAAGGCGCTACCCAGCTCGATCGAGCCGGGCGCGGAAGTACTACTCTAATTCGTTTTTTGAAACCGCAGATAAACGCGGATGAACGCAGATTGAATTGATCCGCGTTTATCTGCGTTCATCTGCGGTTCCCAAATCAGTCCCAGTTTTTGACTTCATCCGCCGGGTACTTGCCCGCGTTCTTTTTCATCTTCTCTTCATATGCCGCGCTGACATCGATGTCCAGCGCGTTGGCCAGCGACAGCGTGTACGCCAGCACATCGCTCAGCTCCTCACGCACCTGCTGCATGCGTTCTTCGTCGGCCTTGACGTCCTCCACCGATTCCACGCCGACCCACTGGAAGTGCTCCATCAGCTCGGCCGCCTCGATCATGATCGACATGACAAGGTGTTTAGGTACGTGGTACCGCTCCCAGTCCCGCTCGGCAACAAAGTCTGCGACAAGTTGTTTGAGTTCCGCAACGTTGGTGGTGGCATCGTTCATGGTGATGAGTCTATCACGGTTCGTTTTTGAACCGATTGAACCGCCAAGTTCGCCAAGAGCGCCAAGGAAGGCGGGAATGTCAGAATTAGGGTGCGGCACCCATCGCACTGAAATCGCAAGCACGCAAAACGGTATTGAGGAAGATTCCGGCGGTCATCAAAAAGAGGAACAAGATTGAAAGCCGTATACAGATATTTAATACATACCTCTGCGTCTTGGTCTTCGCGTAGATCCTTAACGCGATGAAGCCCGCAAGGCAGGGCAACAGGATGAAGATCAAGAGTGTCATCCTTCTCCAATCGCCGATAGGACTAGATGGACCGCAACTAGAAGAATGGGCGTGATCGGAATCGCCATTAAGAAGATCGCAGCGATCGTTTTGAAAGCTTTGTTTTTAATAATGGATGTCCCGAGCCAAATTCAGGCAAAAGGTATCCAAACGAGGCCAAGAAAAAAGGCAATAACGAATTGCTTTTGGTCCATCCTGACTTCCTTGGTGACCTTGGCGCCTTGGCGGTTCAAAAACCCGAACCACTCTCAGCCTCACCCAAACGCCACGCGATACCCCACATACAACAGCGCGATGTCCGCGAAGATGTGGCTGACGTAGGCGGCGTAGATGTTCTTGCCGCGCAGGTACATGATCGACCAGATCACCCCGCCGGCGAAGACACCGAGCGATGCGAGTGCGTTGACCTTCCAATCGAAGTACAGCGACATCGCCACCGTGTGGTGCAGCATGAAGCACAGGCCCGCCAGGATGATGGCCCCCGGAATCGCCAACTTCCCAGCGAACCTGTGCAGTGCTTCACGCCACTTCGAATAGACAAACCACCGCCAGACGTATTCCTCCAGCAGCGCGTTGATGAACGTGACCGCGGCCGCGAAGCCGAGGAACTTGATCGGGCTGTCCAGGCCGATCTCGTCCATCTTCTCTTTGAACATGGAGACGTCGACCATGCTGTGGGCGAAGAGCTCCCACGCGCCGATGATGATGCCGAGGATGATGAGGCCCGAGACGAAGCCGGCGGTCATGCCTTCCCATTTCAAGCGCGGCATCCGCAGTCGCCCGCGCTCGACGAACAACACCCAGGCCAACGGCAGGGCGAGCAGCCAGACCTTCGCGAAAAGGTGGATCGTTTGGCCGTACCACGTGTCGGGGAAGAGGAACATTGCGCAGAGCACGCCGATCGTCGGCGCCGGCACGAGCAGTGCTAAGGCAAGCGCGGACCGGCCGGGCTGCGGGGGCGTGTCGAGTTGTGTGTGGCTGGCCTTCATAAAGTTAGTGAAAGCATACAAAACAATTGACCGGCCGTCAATGCTTCAATCCAGCCTTCTGGGTACGGGGGAAAAAGCACAACCCGACACCAAAGGCGTCGGGTTGCACTCGATCAGGGGCTTTTCTCACTCCGATCCGCTGATAGGCGTTTCGGACAGATTTAGGATGCCACGGGTTCTCAGACATGCAAGAGGTCATCGTGGATTTTCACAAGTTTATTACTGTTAAGGCCTTGCGCCGGTTTACCCATCTTGCCTGGAGCCCGCAGAGTGACAGTGCTGAAGCGCTTGCAACTGGCCGAGCGTCTTGATCGTAAGTTTTTACATACTAATTGAACCGCGCCGCCAACTTTGACGCTTTAATGGTGTAGAGCCACGCCCTGAGCCACCTGTCCAACCCCAAGAGCCCTAACCGGAGAACCCCGATGACGACCGCCCTGACCCAACGCCTGATCATGACGCTGCTGACCACGGCCCTGCTCGCGGGGATGGTGGGCTGCGGGACCAACTCGCGACGCGTACCCGTGGGCGAGACGACCCGCCCCGAGCTGGACGACCCAAGGCAACTGCCCGTCTCGCTGGCCGAGTTCCAGGAAGCGGCCGCCAGCGACATCCTCCAGGCGCTGCCGGATGTGCGCGGGATCTCCGACACGCCCGAGCGCGTGACGATCCTCTTAGGCGACATCAACAACAAGACGAGCATCGTCAGCACCAACGACTACGAGTACGTCGCTTCGGGCATCCGCAACCGCCTGATCCGCGCCAAGGCAACGCGCGACAAGATGAAGTTCGTCGAGAAGCGCCGCCGGGTCGAGAACATCGCCGCCAAGGAACGCGTCGCTACCGCGCCCGCGCCGCAAGACGCGGCCAGCGAAGAGATCGTCTGGGGCGGCGGCTCGTACTACGTGCCCGACTACGACGCGGGTTCGACGTACGGCATGTTCATGGATGTCTACCAGATCAACCGCGGCAAGACGAATCTTTATTACGTCGAGGTCCAGCTCGTGGCATTCGCGAGCAACGAGATCGTCTACAGCTACAAGTCCGAAACCAAGCAGGTCATCGATCGATGAGTCGAGGGATCCTACTGGCCGTCGCCTTGATGGTGTGTTCGGCGATGGGCTGCAAGTCGCAGCAGACCTCGCGGATCGCGGTCGAGGACTACCTGGAGATGACCTCGGCGATGGCGCAGAGCCTGCGACAGTCGGACGCGTTCGCCGAGCGATCTGCTGACAGTGAGCCGTGGATCATCTCGTTCGACAAGGTGCTGAACCTGTCCAGCGAGATCATGACGCGGGGCGAGCAGTGGGGCGTTGTCGCGATGATCCGCGGGGCCCAGCCGATCAATTCGCTCTGGGACGATAAGAAGGTGGCGTTCGTGATCCCCGCCCAGTACACGATCGATCGGCGGGGGACGCTCGATGCCGAGCGGGCGGACAAGGGCTTCGGCTCCGAGCGTGGCGTGACGCACACGATCACCGCGACCTTCCGATCGGTGACGCGCATCGGCGAGGACGGCAACGGGCGCACAGACGTATATGCCTGCGAGTTCCAGATGCTGGACCTGAACACGAATGTCCCGGTCTGGCTGGACACATTCGAGTTTAAACGCACGGCGAAAGGCAGCGTTAGGGACTGAATATGACCGATGTGCGATCTCCGATGAGCGAGGTGCGGGTAGTGGCAGGTTTGCTGCTGCTTGCCGCGTTGATCGCGCTGTCGGGTTGTCACAACGCCCGGCCGTCGCCGCACGGGAAGATGCGGGCCGGGGATTTTGCCGGGGCGCGGGACCTGGTTGAAGCGCAGGTCGAGCACGACCGCAGCGACCGCCGGTATATGCTCGACCGGATGCGCGCGGGGGTGTTGAACCTGGACGCGGGCGACCCCGAGCGGGCCGAGCGCTGGTTCGCGGAGGTTTACGATGTGCTGCGGACCCAGGGGATCAATGATGACAAGACGGTGCGGTCGATCGTGCTGACCGAGGGGGTCAAGCTGTGGAAGGGCGAGCCGTTCGAGCAGGCGATGGCGCTGGTGTACTACGGCTTCGTGCAGGCGTCGCTCGGCAGCTGGGACAACGCGCGGGCGGCGGCGGGCAACGCGCTGTTTTACCTGCGCGACTTTGAGCCGGAGGATGAAGACGAGGACACGCAGCCCAGGCGGATCGACACCGAAGAGATCGCCCGCCGGGCCGCGGAATACGAAGCCAAGCAGCGGGGCGAGGAACCCGAGTACGACAGCGGCGACGAGTACCTGGACAACGGCTACGTCGCGGAAGAAAACAACTTCACGATGGCGTACCTGCTGCACGGGATCGCCAGCCAGCAGCTCGGGCGCGAGGCGGAGGCGAGCGACTACTTCAACCGCGTCGTGAAGCTCAGCCCGCAGCACCACGCGCTGGTCAAGCAGCTACGCGCGGGCAACTACAACACGATCGTGGTGATGGCCGACGGGCTCGGGCCAAGGAAGGTCGCGACCGGGCCGGGCGGCGCGCTGTCGCGTTACCAGCCGATCGACACGGGCTCATCTCTGGCCCAGATCAGTGTCACGGGCCAGGAGGCGGTCGACCTGCCCGCGGTGACGAACCTGAACACGCTGGCGCTGGACCATCGCTGGAACAACCTCGAGGACGTACGGGTCGCCAAGAACGTGCTGGGCAACGTCTTGGTCGCCGGCGGGCTGATTGTCGTGGCCGAGGGCGTGGACGACGAGAGCTGGGAGACCGCGGCGATCGGCGCGGGGATCGCCGCGCTGGGCCTGCTCATGAAGGGCACCGCCAAGGCGAACACCGACTACTGCGACGTCTTCCCGCACAAGCTCTTCGTCGCGGCGCTGAACATCACCGAGCCGGACACGGACGTCTCAATCGAAATGCCCGGCGTTTGGCCCCCGGGGGGCGTGACCCTGCGCAGCCTCGACCCGCCGCTGAGTAATCAGGCGGGTTTCCACTACCTGCGCGTGCCGACCGAGCGCGACCTTCAGCCGACGCCCGATCTGCCGCCTGCCCCGCAATCGATTTCCGGAACCGACCCTCCGACCACCCCTGACGAAAGGGAATTGCCATGAAACGACTACTTTTTGCGCTACCGATCCTGCTGTGCACGATGATGCTGGGCGGCTGCTACACCCCCGGGCACGCCAATGTTGACCCGATCCCCGACGCGAAGTACCCGAAGGTCGTGACGACGGGCTGGCTGGCCAACGACTTTTATGTGGACGCCCCGATCGTCGTGCCCGAGGACCAGGGCCGACCGATGAACGTCACCGTCGAGGTTCGCCGGCTTGAGCCCGCGTTCAACCGCGAGTTGCCCTGCCAGTACCGCTTCATCTTTCTTGATCACACCGGCGCCGCACTTGACGCGGACCCGACCTGGCATTACCGCAGCATCGAGCCGAAGGTCAAGACGATCCTGCAGGGCAGCGCCCCTGACATCGGCGCGGTCGACTGGCGGTGCGAGATCCGCAAGGACCGGGCCGAGCGCAAGCGGTCGCTCTGGCGTTGGTATTGAGCGTCGAGATCGGCGTTGCGGTTAGCGACATGCTCCAAGCAGGCCTCGGGGCTATTGATTAGGATTTGTTGGTCTTTTGATCTTTCCCCTCACATCTGCATGGATCTTTCTGATGAGCGATTCCCCCAGCCTGTTTGATCGCATCGGTGGCGAAGCCGCCGTGGACGCCGCGGTCGATAAGTTCTAGGAGAAGGACCTGGCCGATGATCGGATCAAGGATTTCTTCACCGCGGTGGACATGGACCGCCAGCGTCAGAAGCAGAAGAACTTCCTGACCTACGCGTTCGGCGGCCCGGTGAACTACACCGGCAAATCGATGCGTGCGGCCCACGCGAAGCTGGTCGCCGAGCAGGGGCTCAACCACGACCACTTCGTCGCGGTTGCCGAGTACCTGCAGGCGACGCTGGAGGATCTGGGCGTGCCCGAGGACCTGACCGGCGAAGTCATGGCGATCGCCGGCTCGACACACGACGACGTCCTGGGGCTGTAAACCGCGTCTTGCGTTTAGCGGTCACGCTCGCGTGACTTGGTTTTCGAGCGCTCGTTGCGAAGTCACGCAAGCGTGACCGCGAACCGTTGCGCCCCAATTGACCGTTTTCTGAGCGTAAGGTACGATCCCGCAACAGAATCAAGGGTGTACAGCGTTCAACGTACCCCCGTTATTGCGTCGAGGTGGGGTATCTCGACGATGTGAGACGAATGCAAACGAGCCAGCGCGATCGGTTTTTCCTGCCGTGTGCTGGTCTCCAAACCCTCCTGGCCTGCTTAAGGAACCCTAACCATGAATGACACTGCCAACGGCAACGGAATCAGCAAGCACGACAAGCTGATGTTCTGGGGCTGCTTCATCGCCCTGATCACAACCGCGTTTGCGTTTATCAGCCGACTCTTCCTGCTCGGTGAGTGGGGCGGCGAGTTCGGGCTAGACCAGGCACAGATCGGCGAATTGGCGGGCATCGGTATCTGGCCGTTCGCCCTCTCGATCATTGTCTTCAGCCTCTTCATCGATAAGATCGGCTACAAGTTCGCGATGGCGTTCTCGTTCTTCGGCTACATCGTGTGGTCGGTCGTCGGCGTCGCGGCGTTCTTCGTCTCCGATGGCGGTGAAGGCGACACCAAACTCGCATACAACATGCTCTACTGGGGCTCGTTCCTCCTGGGCCTGTCCAACGGTACCGTCGAGGCGTACATCAATCCCGTCGTCGCGACGATGTTCTCCAAGAACAAGACCAAGTGGCTCAACATCCTGCACGCAGGCTGGCCCGGCGGCTTGGTGATCGTCGGCTTGGTCACGATCGGCTTGACTGCTGCGGGCGTCGACTGGTGGATCAAGATTGCCATCATCGCGGTTCCTGCGATCGTCTTCTTCTTAATGCTTTTGCCGCTGAAGTTCCCTGCCAACGAACGTGTTGCTGCAGGCGTTACCTATAAGGAAATGATCGGTGAGTTCGGCGTCTTGACCGCGATGGTGGTTAGCTTCCTGATGACGCTGCAACTCATCCAGTTCTTCCCGGATGTGTCGCCCTACGTGTTCATTGGGATCGGCGTGGCCTCTGTTGCTGCGGTCGGCTTGTACACCATGAACTTGGGCAATCCACTGCTCTTCTTCTTGGCATTGATCATGATGCCCTTGGCAACGACCGAAATCGGCACCGATGCTTGGATCGAAGAGATCATGAAGGGTGTTGCCAAGGGCAACTTCGACCCGGGCCTGGTCTTGGTCTACACCTCGTTCATCATGATGGTCCTGCGTTTCTGTGCAGGCCCAATTGTTCACGCTTTAAGTCCGATCGGCCTGCTGATTGGCAGTGCCATCCTCGCCATCGCTGGCCTGTGGTGGCTGTCGTTCTCGACTGGCGTCATGATCTTCGCTGCCGCATCGCTCTACGCGTTCGGTAAGACATTCTTCTGGCCAACGATGCTCGGCATCGCAGGTGAGCAAACGCCTAAGGGTGGTGCTCTGACGCTCAACGCACTGGGCGGCATCGGCATGCTCGCGGTGGGTACGCTCGGCACGGTCTACATCGGTGTCCTCCAAGCCGACAAACAGATCGAAGCCATCGTCGCGAATGAAGAGATCACCGAGCAGGTCCCTGGCCTTGTTGTTGATGACAAGCTGACTACGACTGAAGAGAAGGTGACCTACGGCATCATCAAGTACCAAGCTGTGGACAACGCGAAGGTTGATGAACTTCTCGCCCCGCTGGGTGAAGAGAAGAGTGCCGAGTTAGCCGCAGAGCTCAAGGAAGTTAAGGAAGACAGCGCCCAGGGCGCATTGGCGAATATGGCGCTCTTCCCGGCCATCATGCTGATTGCCTACATCGCGATGTTCTTCTACTTCAAGGCCAGGGGCGGCTACCAAGCCCAGCACCTGACCACGGGCGAGGGCCTGTCGCCTGAGGCCGAAGCGCTCGCTGCCTCTGCTGCTCAGGAGTAATCCTCTATTCAGAGACACTCAATACGCACCCCGCGTCCTCACCGACGCGGGGTGTTTTTTTACGTTTAGCGGTCACGCTTGCGTGACTTGGATTTCATGCGACCGTGGCGTAGTCACGCAAGCGTGACCGCTAAACCGGGCAATCCGAGATCGCTCGCTTTTCCTTGCCTTTCAAAGCGATTATCATGCGTCGCTCAACTTCACCCGAAAACCGCAATCATCCCAAGAGGAAATGACCCATGGCCAAGCGTGACCCCTTCGCACCCTCACCCGCAGACCACTTCACCTTCGGTCTGTGGACCGTCGGCAACCCCGGCGCCGACCCCTTCGGCGGACCGACCCGCGGCAAGCACTCACCCGCAGAACTCGTCCACCTGCTCGGCGAAGTCGGCGGCGTCTACGGCGTGAACTTCCACGACAACGACCTCATCCCGATCGATGCGACTGCCGCCGAAGAAGCCCAGATCAAAAAGGACTTCAAGAAGGCCCTGCGTGCGACCAAGATCAAGGTCCCGATGGCCACGACCAACCTCTTCTCCGACCCCGTCTTCAAAGACGGCGCGTTCACGAGCAACGACGCCGAGGTCCGCGCCTACGCCGTGCAGAAGACCATGAACGCGATGCAACTGGGCAAAGAGTTCGGCGCCAAGACCTACGTCTTCTGGGGTGGCCGGGAAGGCACCGAGAGCGATGCGACCAAGGACCCCGTCGTCGCGACCAAGCGCTTCCGCGAGTGCATCAACTTCCTGTGCGCTTACAACAAGAGCGAGAAGATGGGCTACAAGTTCGCCTTCGAAGCCAAGCCTAACGAGCCGCGCGGCCACATCTACATGGCGACGACCGGCAACTACCTCGGCTTCATCCCCACGCTCGACCACCCCGAGATGTGCGGCGTGAACCCCGAGTTCGCCCACGAAACGATGGCCGGCCTCAACTTCGTCCACCACGTCGCCCAGGCGTTGGAGGCGGGCAAGCTCTTCCACATCGACCTGAACGACCAGGAGATGGGCCGATACGACCAGGACTTCCGCTTCGGCAGCGTCAACTATAAATCCAACTTCTTCCTGGCCAAGCTGCTGATCGATTACAAGTACAAGGGTATGAAGCACTTCGACAGCCACGCGTTCCGCCAGGCGGACTACAAGGAAGTCAAGTCCTTCGCTGCGGGCTCGATGCGGACCTGGAAGATCCTTGAGCACAAGGTCGCGAAGTTCAACAAGGACCGCAAGATCCAGGGGCTGATCGCTAAGATCAACCGCGGCGAGAAGGCCGCCGCCGCTAAGGCCGTGACCAAGTTCTCAAAGGCCAACGCCAAGGCCCTGCTGGCCGCGGACCTGGACCGCGTGAAGCTGGCCAAGCGGCCGCTGCCCTACGAGACACTCGACCAGCTCACGCTTGAGATCATCATGGGTGTTCGCTAAGGCGTACCCTAAATTGACACAACTCTCGCGAGCCGGGCCGTCACGGCCCGGCTCTCTATTTGTGGTTTAATGGTGCGATGCCCATCCGGCCCGCGACCCCCGACGACGCCATCGCCATCACCGCGATCTACAACGACGCGATCGAGAACACGACCGCGGTCCTCTGGCACGAACCCAAGCCCGCGACGCAGTGGCAAGACCGGCTGGCCGACCTGAGCGACAAGTACCCGGTGCTGGTCGCTCAGGAACCCACGGGCCAGATTATGGGCTTCGCCGGGCTGTTCACCTACGACAGCAAGTGTGGCTATGACGACGTCGCCGAGTGGTCGGTCTACATCGCGCCCACGTGCCGGGGCCGGGGGGTCGGCCGGGCGCTTGCCGAGGCGCTGATCAATACCGCCCGCGAGAAGGCGCGTTCCGGCGATGGGCTGCACAGCATCGTCTCGCGCGTCACCGCCGGCAACACCGCCAGCGCCCACCTGCACGACCGCCTGGGCTTCCGCGTCGTCGGCACGTTCAAGCGCCTGGGCCACAAGTTCGGCCAACGCCACGACGTCATCGCGTATCAGCTGATCCTGTAAGCGCGTTCCCCGTTTAGCGGTCACGCTCCGCGTGACTTCACAAGAGCGCTCGAAAAACAAGTCACACAAGCGTGACCGCTAAACGTTATTCTGCGAGTTTTTCCGCCAGGAACGCCTCGACCTTATCAAGGTGGATGCGCTCCTGCGCCAGCGTGTCGCGGTCGCGGACGGTGACGGTCTGGTCGGTCAGCGTGTCGCCATCGATGGTGAAGCAGAACGGCGTGCCGATCTCGTCCATCCGGGCGTAGCGCTTGCCGATCGACTGCTTGCCGTCGTACTCGACCGGCCAACGGTCACGCAGCTGCATGTACAGCTTCTGCGCGACCTCGGGCATGCCGTCCTTATTGACCAGCGGGAAGATGCCGGCCTTGATCGGAGCGAACTTCGGCTTGAAGCTCAGGATGTACTTGGACCCATCCCGATCGGGCGTCGGGGTGAAGGCCTCGCAGAGCACGACCAGCACCGCGCGGGTCAGGCCGCTCGCCGGCTCGATGACGTGCGGCACGTAACGCGAGCGCTCCTTGATCTCGGCCTTGTCAACGCCCTCGTTCTGCAAACGCACCTGTAGTTCCTGGTCGAAGTAGTCGAGCTTGGCGTTGGAGTCGCGGTTCTTTTCTTTGCTCTTGGAGTGCGCGGTGAGGTCGTAGTTGCCGCGGTGGGCAACGCCCTCGAGCTCGCCGTAGCCCGGGGCGGTGAAGGGGTACTTGTACTCGACATCGACGCAGGCGCTGGAGTAGTGGGCCAGCTCGTCGTCATCGTGGTCGCGGAGGATGAGGTTCTTCTCATCGACGCCGAGGGACAGCCACCACTTGAAGCGCTCATCCCGCCAGAACTCGTACCACTTCTGCGATTCGTCCGGCGGGCAGAAGAACTCCATCTCCATTTGTTCAAACTCTCTTGAACGGAAGATGAAATTCCGGGGGGTGACCTCGTTGCGGAAGGACTTGCCGATCTGCGCGATGCCGAAGGGCACCTTGACGCGCATGGTGTCCAGGACGTTCTTGAAGTTCAGGAAGATGCCTTGAGCGGTTTCGGGCCGGAGGTAGGCCTTGGCGTCCTCATCCCGGATCGGCCCGGGATAGGTGTCGAGCATGAGATTGAAGGTGCGCGGCTCGGTCAGGCTGCCGGGCTTGGCTGCGTCGGGACCAACGGCGTTAGCACGCTGCTCGTCGGTGATGTCCATGAACGAAACGGGCTTGAGGTCGGGCGTCTCTTTGTAGAACTTGCGGACGCGGCGCTCGTTGGGTTCTTCGTTTTCCATGAACGCGAGGTGCGGGCCGTCGCCGGCTTCATTGACCCAGATGATCACGTGGTCGGCCCGGTATCGCTTCTTGGTTTCGGTGCAGTCAACCAGCGGATCATTAAACCCGCCGACGTGGCCGGAGTGTTCCCAGGTTTTAGGGTTCTGGATGATCGCCGAGTCGAGGCCGACGATGGAGACGGGTTCGCCATCGGGGCCGATGGGCGGGCAGTCGACCATGCAGCGCCACCACCAGTCGCGGATGTTGTTTTTGAGTGCGGTGCCAAGCGGGCCGTAGTCCCAGAAGCCGCGGAGGCCGCCGTAGATCTCGGAGGCGGGGTAGACGAATCCGCGTCGCTTGCAGAGTGCGACGAGCTCGTCCATGTTCTTTTCTTCGGGTGCGGTCGTGGTCATGGCGTGGCCTGGGTTGGCGGGTCAAACAAAAACCCCGCGGTGGGGGCGGGGCGGGTTGAGTCGGGGATTTTAGCAGGATTGTCGGCCTCGGCGGGATCAGGCGGACTGGGCCTTGTCCTGTCGATCCGAGAGCCAGGCCTCGATGATTGTGGGCTCGGCGGGTTTATGGATGAAGTAGCCCTGTCCCTTGTGGCAGGACAGCGCCTGGAGCTGGGCGATCTGGTCGAGGGTCTCGATGCCCTCGGCAACAACGGTGAAGCCCAGATTGTCCGCCAGTGCGGAGATGGCGTGGACGACGGCGGCGTAGTCACGGTTGTCCGAGAGGTTTGCGATAAAGGCGCGGTCGATTTTCAACACATCGATCGGGAACTCGTGGAGGTGGCTTAGCGAGGAATACCCGGTACCGAAGTCGTCCATAGCCAGCTTGATGCCGTGATCGCTGAAACGCTTAAGCAGGGCGATCGCGTTCTTGCTGTCCTGCATCATCGTGCTCTCGGTGATCTCCAGACACAATGCGTCGTGGGGCAGGCCCAATTCATTGAGCGTGTCAACGATGTACTCGGTTAGTTCAAGGTCGGGGAACTGGATGCGCGAGAGGTTGACGTTCATCAGGCAGTCGGCCAACTCGGGGAAGCTCTCTCGCCAAGCCTTGGCCTGGGTCAGCGCCTCACGGATGACCCACCGTCCGATGGGTCGGATGAGAAGAGATTCTTCGGCTAGGGGGATGAACTGGTCGGGTCGGATGAGCCCGCGTTCGGGGTGTCGCCAGCGAATAAGCGCTTCGAAGCCGGTGACACTGCCTTCCTCCAGGTCGATGAGTGGTTGATAGGTCAGGAAGAGTTCGTTGCGCTCGATGGCGAGTTGGAGATCGTTTTCGAGTTCCATCGCGTCACGGGCATCATCGTGCATGGCCTGGTCGAACCAGACGGTTCGGGCTTTGCTGGTGCGCTTGGCTTCGTACATGGCCAGGTCAGCGTCGCGAAGCATGGGGACAGCACTGCTGTATTCGCGCTCGGTGCTTGTGATACCGATGCTGGCTGAGGAGTTAACTTTTCGATTATCGATGGTGTAGGCGCAGGTCAGTGCATTGTGTAGCCGTACCGCAAGTGCATTGACACGGTCACGATCGTTGCATCCCTCGACGATCACGACGAATTCGTCTCCTCCGAGCCGGCCGATGTGATAGGCGATACCGTCATCGAACGCTTGGTGAACCACCGCATTGGTCAGGCGTTTGGCGATTTGTTTGAGAAGTTCATCACCTGCGTCGTGACCCATCGAATCGTTAATCAATTTGAATCGGTCGAAGTCTAAAAAGAGCAATGAAAGCTCGGGGCGCTGCTCATTGGTGGGATCAAGAATGTCGTTGAGGCGATTATTGATCGCGACACGACTGTGCAGGCCTGTGAGCGGGTCCTCTTCTGCAAGCCGACGATAGTGGTTGGCCTTGAATGCGGATTGAAAGCCGGAGAGGTTGAAGCAGAATCGCCAGGCCCAGATATTCAGGAACAATAGACAGATGGCGACAAGCCGGAAGCCGGGCCAGAAGAACATCAGGATCGATCCGGCTCCACAACAGACCGCGCCCCAAAGAAACATTTGGGCAAGGTCTATGAGCTTTGGGTTGCGGTCCTGAAGTTCTTCGGAGAAATACGAACGGCACCAGAACAGATAGATCCGCACGCACGCGGCGATTACTCCCAGGATGAGCAACATGAGCGGGATGATCCAGGGCCAGTCGGGCTTGCCTGAGGCGCTCATCATGCTGTGCGTCTGGGCCTGGTACATGCCGTGGTTGGTGAAGAAGTCGCTGTGTTGAAGCGAAGTCTCTGCAGCAATCGAATGGTTGGCGTGGGCCTGGTGAATCCGGTCGATTTGTGTGCTGTTGGAATGGGTGAACAAAACCATCGCAACCGCGACCACTGTCAGTAGTCCCAATGAAGTCAACGACGCGACCCAGACCACGTCGTGGAATCTGGAGCCCTTCTCATGCTGCCTAACCATTGTCTTTCTCCCGCTGGGCAATACCCCCACCCCGTATAAACCTATGCTCGGCTGATTTAGAAGTGCGGATTAGCTTGGAGAACGTGCAAAATGTTCATCCTCGCGAGGGGGATTACTCCGCCCGCTAGATGTGCAAATTACTGGACCTGCAGGGTCCCGCGGAAGACGACGGACCAGGCACTGGCGTCGTTGTCTTCCGCCTCGGGGTCGGGCTGCTCGGCGAGGGCTTCGACGTTGAGCCCGGCCTCTGCGGCCATGGTCTGCCAGTCTGCAATCGAGAACAGGCCGCAGGTGTGGCGGTCCTCGATGGTCTGGACCTGCCGGGTTTCGTGATCCCGTAGCAGGTAGAGCAGGATCATCTCGAAGGTGGAGTCTTCGGGATCGGGGTCGTGGACGAAGGAGAAGTACGTGAGACGATCGTCGCCCGCGATGCCGGGGATGGTGGTGCCGTCGTCGGCGACATCGCCATCGGTGAAGGTCTCGCGGGTGTAGGTGGGTGCGAAGAGCGCGACACCGCCGGGGCGGAGGTGAGCGGCGACGGTGGCGAGCGCGGCGACGGCGTCCTCACGGGTCGTCATGTAGTCGATCGCGTCGCAGATGAGCACGGCATCGAATTGTTTGTCAAGCCGTATCGATCGCATATCCCCCTCGACGGTCGGCACCTCGGGGTTCAGTGCCTTGCAGTGCGCGAGCATCTGTGGGGACAGGTCGGATGCGGTGCAGTCGAAGTGCGGTTTGAGGTGGACGATCGAGTGCCCGCCGCCGGCCCCGAGTTCGAGGACCGACCAGCGTTGGCCGGTGGGGGGCTGGTCCAGCGCATCATCGATCAACTCGCGGAGCGTCTCGGTCTCCTCGGCATAGTGCTCCGGCGGGCTGAGGTGCGGCCAGAGGTGCGCGAGGTCGGTGTACAGGCGGGGGGCGTCAGGCATGTGCGGGCTTACCGGGTCGAGTGCATTGACTCGAGTTCGAGAAACAACTGCTCCACTTTCTTCGGGTGCTCCTTCGCGATGTCGATGAACGCACCGTTTTCTTTGGACAGGTCGTACAACTCGATATTGGCCCAGCTGCCATCTTTCTTCTTCGCGACAATCCGGTGTGTATCACTGCGGTACGTGGTTGCGCCACGCCAGTAGCCGGGCACGACCTCACGGACGCTTGGCTGTTTGCCGGTGAGGATGGGCAGCAGGCTCACGCCATCGAGTTCGTGCTCGGTCTTGGTGAATGTCGGTTTGCACAGGTCGATCAGCGTAGGGTAGAGATCGATAGTGGAGGCGATGGCATCGGTTTTGTTGCCGGGCTTGGAGACGCCGGGCGCGCGGATGATCAGCGGGCTGTGCAGCGCGGTTTCAAGCGCGGTGTGCTTGGCCCACATCGCGGTCTCGCCGAGGAACCAGCCGTGGTCGCCCCAGAGCACGACGACGGTGTTGTCGGCTAGGCCTTCTTCTTCCAAGGCATCGAGCACTTTGCCGATCTGCCGATCGACGTAGCGGACGCACGCGAGGTAGCCTCGTTTGGCCTGCATCCTGCCGTCGGGCGGGAGGGGCTTGGTTTTTTCCCACGCCATCTTGTAACCGTAGAACTCGCCGTTGCCGCCGTTGTAGTAGGCGGTGTCGGTGCGCTCGGGTATCACCGGCGGCGGGACATCCCACTTGGCAACCGCGTCCCAGTCCTGCTTGGGCGCGACGAACGGCAGGTGGGGCTTGAAGAACCCCAGGCCCATGAAGAACGGCTCGTCCTTGTCTTTCAGCTCTTTGAGTTTTTCGATCGCAGTCTCGGCCATGAGCCCGTCGGGCAGGTCGGTGTCTTTCTCAACGACGAACTCCATCAGGTCGCGGTGGCCGCCGCCGTCCTCGCGGTGTTTGCCATCCGCGTAGGCGAAGAAGATGCCCCAGCCGCGCTTCCACGGGCCGTAGGGCGTGGCGTAGTCGTCCCAGGCGTGAGGCAGTTCGGGGCGTTTGTCGCCCTTGCCGTTGTAGGAAGTGACTTTGCCGTCTGCCGTGTGTGAGATCTTGCCGATGAGCGTAGTGTGGTAGCCGGAGCGGTTGAAGAGCTCGGGCAGGGTCTGTGCGCCGGGCAACTGTTTTGGGTTGAGTGCTGCGTTGCCGCCGTAAAACGACCCGTTGTTCGTCCCGCTGGATTTCATCGAGTCACGCCCCGTCAACAGCGCGTACCGCGAGGCCCCACAGGTCGGCATCATCACGAAGTGGTTGAGGAAGGTGGCGCCGGTGGATGCGAGGTTGTTGATGTTGGGTGTGTCGACGTAGTCGACGCCGTAGCAGCCCAGCTCGGGCCGCAGGTCATCGACGGCGATGAACAGGACGTTGTAGCGGTTGTTCTTCTTGTCGGGCGCTGCCTGGGTCGTCGACGTACAGCCGAGCAGCAGGGCGGCGAGGCAGGGGATGAGCGTGAATAGAGGGTGCCCCGGCAGCTTGCCGGCCGGGCCATAGGATTTTCGCCATGTGCCCGGCCGGCAAGCTGCCGGGGCACCCACAACTGATTCGCGCAATTGTTTCATCGCACCATGATAAAAGCCCCGCGGATCATCACGGGGCTTCATCATTGATTTTGTTGTTCGGGATTCCGGAGGGTCTTAGCCCTTGATGCCGGTGACCTTGACGCGGACGAAGCCCTGGCGGTGGCCGGCGTGGCGGACATAGCCCTTGCGGCGCTTCTTCTTCCAGATGTCGATCTTGGTGTCGCGGCCCTCTTCGAGGATGTCCGCTTCGACCGATGCGCCGTCCACGTAGGGGGCGCCGATCTTGGCGTCACCTTCGCCGCCGACGAGCAGCACGCGGTCAAAAGTGACCGATGCGGCGTCTTCCGCGAGTTCGCGGGTGTCGATCTTGATGATGTCGCCTTCAGAGACCTTGATTTGGGTCCCGCTGTCTTCGATCACGGCGTACATGGCGTGCTCCGGTGGCCGTTTGGCCGGGGTTGGGTGCGTCAATTCGAGCCGAGTACTATAGCGAATCCTGTTTTGTCATGCAATCCTCAGACCGCCTCAGGCGCTCGGATCACCTATAATCGCCTGTTCAGCCCCCGGAGCGACGCCCCCGTGACCCGTACCCCCACCCACCCGACCCCCCGCAGTTCCGCCAGCACCCCTCCGCTCAGCGCGATGGGCCAGGTCTGGCTCAACGGCAAACTCCTGCCCATCGAGCAGGCCAATATCTCCGTCATGGACCACGGCGTGCTCTACGGCGACGGCGTCTTCGAGGGCATCCGCTCCTACAGCGGCAGGGTCCTCAAGCTCCAGACGCACCTGGACCGCTTCTTCGAGTCCGCCAAGGCGATCCGCATGGACCTGCCTTACTCGGCCGAGGAATTGGCAACCGCGGTCCGTGCGACTCTTGAGGCGAATGACCGGGCCGACGGCTACATCCGCCTGTGCGCGACCCGTGGCGTGGGGACGATGGGGCTCAACCCCTTCCTCTCGCCGACGCCCAGCGTCTTCGTCATCACCTGCGACCTGAAGATGTACCCGCAGGAGCTCTACGACAACGGGATGAAAGTGATCACCAGTTCGGTGATCCGCAACCACCCGGCCGCGCTGTCGCCGCGCATCAAGTCCAACAACTACCTCAACAACATCCTCGCGAAGATCGAGGCGATCGACGCGGGTTGTCTTGAAGCGGTCATGCTCAACACCCAGGGCAACGTGGCCGAGTGCACCGGCGACAACATCTTCATCGCCAGGCACGGCAAACTGCTGACCCCGCCCCTGCACGCGGGCATCCTCGAAGGCATCACGCGCAACATCGTGATCGACCTGGCGCGCGACCTGGGCCTGGAGGTCGTCGAGACCGACCTGACCAAGCACGACCTGTACACGGCTGACGAGATGCTGCTGACCGGCACCGGCGCGGAGGTCATCGCCGTCACCGAGATCGATGGCCGAAAGATCGGCTACGGCGAGGGCGAAGGCAAGCCCGGCCCGCTGACGGTGAAGCTGAATAAGGCCTTCCGCGACATGCTCGCAGCCGGTTCGCCGGAGGATTGAGCGTCTAGGGTCTAAGGTCTAGGGTCTAGGCTGTGATCTGTGACCCTGACAGCGTGACGAACCGTCGCCTAGACCTTAGACCCTAGACCCTAGACCTTAGATCCCACCTATGTCGGCAACAGACTCACTAGCATTCTTAACCTCCGACCTGCCCGGCGTCGGCGGGGTGCTCAAAGAGCGCAATGAAGACTTCCTCGTTGAGGAGCAGCCGCTCTACGAGCCTTGCGGCGAGGGCGAGCACGTCTACCTGTTTATTGAGAAGAACGGCCTGACGACGACCGACGCGGTGCACCGTGTCTCGCGGGCGTTCCATATGCACCGCCGCAACGTCGGCTACGCCGGGCTCAAGGACAAGCACGCCGTGACGCGGCAGCACCTTTCGCTCTGGCTGCCGGGCGTGGAGCAGGAGCGCATCCTCGAGGGTGTCGAGCGCGTCAACACGACGCAGGAGCGCATCAAGGTTCTCTGGCACGAGCGGCACACGAACAAGCTCAAACGCGGGCACCACGGCGGCAACCGGTTTGTCATCCGTGTCCGCAACGTCGAGCCCACGCACGTCGTCCGCGCCAAGGCGGTGCTGGATGTGCTGGCCAAGCGCGGCGTGCCGAACTACATCGGCGATCAGCGATTCGGCTATCGGCAGAACTCGCACCGCACGGGCAAGGCGCTGATGCTCGGCGACTTCCAGGGCGTGCTCGACGAGATGCTCGCCGCCGATGCGCCCAGCGAGTCGGAGTACGTGCAGCAGGGCCGCGAGCTCTACCGGGCCAGCGAATATGAGAAGGCGCTGGAGGTCTGGCCCCGCACGCTGCGCTACGATCGGCAGGTGCTCGACGCGCTGCGTCAGGGCAAGGATGCACGGGCCGCGGTGATGTCGATCGACGGCAACCAGCGCAGTTTCCTCGTCTCTGCCTGGCAGTCGGGGGTGTTCAACGAGGTGCTCAGCAAACGTGTCGCGGCCGGCACATTCGATCATCTATTGCCGGGTGATTTGGCGTGGAAGCACGACAGCCGTGCGACATTTGCGGTCGACGAGTCGTCCTACGATGAAGACAACGCGCTGGGCGGGCGGGTCGAGCAGGGGTTGCTGTCGCCGTCGGGTCCGCAGTGGGGCGTGGACATGCCGCGGGCTACAGGCGAGCCCGGTCGTATCGAGCGGGAAGCCTTAGCAAATGCGGGCGTGACCGAGGCCCAACTCGCGGGCAACGGCGAGGATCCTAAATCAGTGGCCGAGGGCCGACGCCGACCGCTGCGCATCATCCTCAAGGACCCGGACGTCGAGGGCGGCGTCGATGAGATGGGCCCGTACATCAAGGCGAGCTTCGAGCTGCCGCGCGGTTCGTATGCGACGATGGTGCTGCGCGAGGTGATGAAAGTTTCAGCCCAGGATTCATGACGAAACGCGTTGACGTGACGGGTGCCCGGGCAGCTTGCCGGCCCGGCGCATTGTCAGCGCGCGTCCCGGCCGGCAAGCTGCCGGGGCACCCATCGTTGCGTTGCGGTCCTGCGAAACGGATTGATGTTACAGCCAGTGCTTGGGCACGCCTTGCTTGGCGCCGCGCACCTGCATGGGCAGGCCCAGGAGGTCGATGAACCCGCGGGCCGCCTCGATGTCGTAGCCGTCCATCGCGAAGCTTGCCAGGTCAGCATCGTACAGCGACTTGTTCGAGCTGGCTTCGACCGCCATCGCGGTGCCCTTGTACAGCTTGAGCTTGACCTTGCCGGTGACGACCTTGTTCGCCTCGTCCATGAAGGCCTGCATGGCCTCGCGGAGCGGGTGGAACCACTGGCCGTAGTACGTCAGCTCGCCGTACTTGAGCGCGAGCTGCTGCTTGGTGTGGTAGAGGTCGCGTTCCAGGCAGATCTGTTCGAGGGCCTTGTGGGCTTCATAAAGGATCGAGCCGCCGGGGGTCTCGTAGACGCCGCGTGACTTCATACCGACCAGCCGGTTCTCGACGAGGACGGTCTGTCCGACCGCGTGCTTGCCGCCGATGGTGTTGAGCTTCTCGATGATGGTGTGGCCCGGCATCTTCTTGCCGTTGACCGCGACGGCGTTGCCGTTCTTAAACTCGACCTCGATGTACTGCGCCTTGGCCGGCGCCTTCTCGACGGGGACCGACATGACCAGGCAGCGCTTCCAATCGGGCTCTTGATCGGTGTGTTCGATCTCGTCGCCCTCGTGGGAGATGTGCCAGAGGTTGCGGTCGCGGGAGTAGATTTTCTTCTTGGACTGATCGATCGGGATCTTGTGCTTCTTGGCGTAGTCGATGGCCGTCTCGCGGTCGGTCAGGCCGTCCTCGATGAAGGTCTGGTCCTTCCACGGGCTGATGATCTTGAGCTTGGGCGCGAGCGCCTTGTAGGTCAGCTCGAAGCGGACCTGGTCGTTGCCCTTGCCGGTGGCGCCGTGACCGACGGCGTCGGCCTTGGTCTGCTTGGCGACCATGACCTGGTGCTTGGCGATCAGCGGCCGGGCGATGGAGGTACCGAGCATGTAGTCCAGTTCGTAGGTCGCGTGGGCACGGATCATCGGGTAGCAGTACTGCTCGGCGAACTCCTTGCGGAGGTCCTTGACGATGACCTCGTCGGCACCGGAGGCGTAGGCCTTCTTCTCGATGCCCTTGAGCTCGTCGCCCTGACCCAGCTCGGCCGCGAAGCAGACCAGCTTGACGCCGGGGTACCGGTCCTTGAGCCAGGGGAGGATGATGGAGGTGTCCAGCCCGCCGGAGTAGGCGAGGACGATTTTTTTAGGGTCTTTTTGCTTGGCCATGGTGGTTCGTGTGGGGTTTGAGGGCAGGGAGGACGGGCCAGAATAGCGGGGTGAGCGTTCCGGGCCAAGTTATCGCACCCTCGGCTTCGTGCGCGGGTCGGTGGTGGGCCGATGAAGGGTTGGGGCAACAGGCGAGTGCTGATGACCGATTGGATCAAGCGAACCTTTGAGATCGACCACACCGGGCACCGCACGATACTCCCCATGGAGGGGGTGCGTGGATTCGCGGTCTTCCTGGTGTTTTTGGTCCACTACGCGACGATGGTTGGGCCATGGCTCAAGGCCGGAAGCGTGACACAGGCGGTTTCGGACGGGGTCTTGTTGATCGGCCACGCCGGCGTCGACCTGTTCTTCGTGCTAAGTGGTTTTTTAATCTACGGCATGCTGATCTCAAAGCGTCGGCCGATGGGGCGGTATGCCCTGCGGCGGGTGCAGCGGATCTACCCAACGTTCGCGGTGGTGTTCGCCACTTACCTTGCGCTTTCGTTTGTCTTCCCTGCCGAGTCGAAGATCCCGCCGGGCAGCAATGGCCTGATGTATGTGTTGGCGAATGCGCTGTTGTTGCCTGGAATTTTTGATATCGAGCCGATGATCACGGTCGCTTGGTCACTGAGTTACGAGGCCCTGTGCTATCTCCTCATACCGCTCATCATGATCACGTTGCGCTTACGCGTCTGGCTGCCGAGGCATCGGGTTCAATTCTTCGTCGCGATGGCGTTGGGGCTGTTTGTCGTATTCTCGTTGTTTGGCGGTCCGATCCGATTGACCTTCTTTGTCTGCGGCATCCTTGTTTACGAATTGGTACAGGCCGATGCCGATCGCCGCATGTCGAAGTGGGGGCTGCCCGCGATCGTGCTTGCGATCGGATCGACGTTGTTGGTGCCCATGGTCGGACTCGCTGCGTACTGGCGGTTTGTTCTGCTGTTTATCTTCTTCTTTGTATTTTGTGTCGCATGCCTGGGGGGACGCGGGGCATCGGCCCGTGCGTTCGCGTACGCCCCTATGCGATGGCTTGGGAATATGAGCTATTCCTACTATCTGATCCATGGGCTGGCACTTAAGGCGGCCTTCCTCGTATTGGGACAGGTCTATCCGCCTCAGACGGACGCCTCTGCCCTGTTCTGGCTGCTCCTGCCCGTCGCATTTGCGGTCACGCTTGTGCCCTCCGCGGTGCTGTTTCTATGCGTCGAAAAGCCCTATTCGCTGACCCGACGGTCCCAGCAACAGCACGGCCAAGATCCCGTTTCACCACCGATGTCAGTCGGAGCACAGGGATAGCCAACGTGATGCCAGGGGGATTACTTCATTTGAGGCTATTGGCCCGACGGTCGATCCACGATATACTGTGTAGCTCAAATGACTAGCCTCCTCGTCATCCCGGCCCTCGTCCCTGCCACGCTCGTGGTCGGCGTCGTTGTTAGCTGAGCGGACGACCCGCGGCCCCCAAGCCATCAACCTTAAACAACCGCTCAGCGATCCAGGCCCTGTACTCCAGACAGACCCCGGACCCGCCGATCTCTAAACCGACACCCCGCAGCGATCCAACACTTCCGGACCTGCCAGAATTAAGAGCAACACCATGACCGCCACCTCCGCACACAACCTCAATGCACACGCCGTCGACAAGCCGTCCCACGGCCGGCCCACCGATAAGTACACCGGCATGACCGGCGCGCAGATCTTCCACGAGATGATGCGCGAGCACCAGGTCGACACCATGTTCGGCTACCCCGGCGGGGCGATCCTCCCCGTCTTCGACGCCATCCACGACTCGGAGCACTTCAAGTTCATCCTCAGCCGGCATGAGCAAGGTGCCAGCCACATGGCCGAGGGCTACGCACGCACCACCGGCAAGCCCGGCGTCGTACTCGTCACCTCCGGCCCCGGCGCGACCAACACCGTCACCGGCATGCAGGACGCGCTGATGGACGGCACGCCCATGGTCGTCTTCGCCGGACAGGTCGCCACCGGCGCCATCGGCACCGACGCCTTCCAGGAAGCGGACATGACCGGCATCACCCGGCCGTGCACCAAGTGGAACACGCTGGTCAAGCGCGTCGAGGACATCCCGCGGGCCATCAACACCGCCTTCATGGTCGCCACCTCCGGCCGACCCGGGCCTGTGTTCGTCGACCTGCCCAAGGACGTGACCGCCCAGACGCTCAAGGGCCAGTGCTTCGACGAACCGTTCACCCCGGGTTTCGCCGTTCGCGAACTGGGCACGTCCAGCGAGATCGACCGCGCCGCGGCCATGATCAACAAGGCCAAGCGGCCAGTCTTCTACGTCGGTGCGGGCTGCGTGAACTCCGGCGGCAGCGACCTGCTCCGTGAGTGTGCCAAGAAGGCCAACATCCCCGTGACCACGACGCTGCAGGCGCTGGGCGCCTACGACGAGCGTGAGCCCGAGTCGCTGCACATGCTCGGCATGCACGGCAGCGCCTACGCCAACTGGGCGATGCGCGACGCAGACGTCATCATTGCCGTCGGCGCCCGCTTCGACGACCGTATCACCGGCAACCCCGCGAAGTTCGCGCCCACGGCACGCGCCGCTGAGCGAAACGGAACCGGCGGTTTCATCCACTTCGAGATCGCACCGGAGAACATCAACAAGACCGTGCCCGTGACGATCCCCGTCGAGGGCGACGCGAAGAAGAACCTCGAATTGTTGGCCCCGCTGCTGGAAGCCGTCGACCGCACCGAGTGGTTCGAGCAGATCGCGCAGTGGAAGAAGGATGCCCCGTTCCGCTACAAGGACGACGACCGCGAGTTCCACCTCAAGCCGCAGGCCGTGGTCGAAGAGCTCTACAACCAGACGCAGGGCGAGGCGATCGTGACGACCGGTGTCGGCCAGCACCAGATGTGGGCCGCTCAGTTCTACCAGTACTCCACCCCGCGCCGCTGGTTCACCTCCGGCGGCCTGGGCACCATGGGCTACGGCGTCCCCGCGTCCATCGGCGGCCAGCTCGGCGAGATGATCGAAGCCGAGAAGGCCGGCCGCGACCCGCTGCCAGTCATCAACATCGACGGCGACGGCTCGTTCACCATGACCTGCATCGAGATGACCACCGCCGCGCAGTACGGCATCCCCGCGAAGACCATCCTCCTGAATAACGACTTCCAGGGCATGGTCAAGCAGTGGCAGGACCTCTTCTACGAAGAGCGCTACAGCCACACCGAGATGCACAACCCTGACTTCTGCAAGCTCGTCGAGGCGATGCACTGCAAGGCCTTCCGCTGCACGAAGAAGGAAGACCTGCATGAAGTCATGAGTCTGTTCCTCGCCCACGAAGGCCCGGCCGTGCTCGAGTGCCTGGTCGAGAAGCACGAGCACGTCTACCCGATGATGCCCGCGGGCAAGACCGTGGACGACATGGTGCTCGGTGATTTTGACTAAACGTGATGAAGCGCCGCGGCTTGCCGCGCTGCCTTATGAATGATTGATGAACAAAGCGCGGCAAGCCGCGGCGCTTCATGAATAGATTTCCACGAAAAACCCCGCGCTGCTAGCGCGGGGTTTTTGCTTATGAAAATTTATGAATCGAATGCCTACCGCCTGCGACGCAAGAGTGCACCGCCAACCGCGACCAGCATCAGCGCGCTGGCGGGCTCGGGCACCAGGATCGGTTGTTGACGTAGTGTGAACTCGGAGATGCCATCGGGGACGTCGATGTGGAAGACGAAGTCGGTGCCGGAGAACTGGCCGTCCAGAAGGGTGCCGTCGGATGCGAGCAGCTCGTCTTCGCTGGGGCGGGTGACGGTGGTGAAGTCGGCGGGCAGGGGCGCGAAGTTGATGAGGGAGTTGTCTTCGTCGTCGAAGTCCAGCCCGTCGCCCGGCGAAGACTGGACGAAGCCACCGCCGACGCCGAAGCCCAGGATGACACGATATCCGCTCCAATCCACGCCCGTGGAGTTTTGTACGTTCTCGATCACGACGTACTCGGTTGTGCCCAGGCCCGAGTCGTTGATGGTCAGGACGATATCCACGGGCGCGACCGATGGCCCGGGCAGCGCCGCAAAGTAGTGCTTCTGCAGGATCGACAGGACGTTGGTGTTGCCCGCACCCACGGCTTCACCGTTGCCGGGGTTGGGTGTTGCGACCGACTGGCCGGCGATGGAATAGATGCCCGGTTCGGGCGCGATGCCGACGATCTCGCCGGCGTCGGCGGACTGGTCGACGGGCAGGCACGCGAGGGTTGCGGCAGACAGAATTGTGAGTTTATTGAACTTGGACATGATTGGGCTCCTTGAAGAAAGGGATGGTGTGAAAGTGTGCGTTGAAACAACACATCCCTTGCCGATTGGTAGACAATGTGCATTGAACGTTGAAGTTGATTTGCGAACCACCTCGTTACGGACGAGAACAGAATGCATGAATCAATCGCTTCGTAGTTGATCCTAAGAATGCGCTTCGACTCAAACAATCCACACAAGGGTTAGTTTTCCCTTGATTTCGTGGGATATCCGAGAAATCATCTTCTCGTGTTATGGCTTTGTGGTGTGAAAAGGGGGCGGCTTGGTTAAGCCGGGCGGAGGTCCATCACGTGCAGCTCGGCCGAGCGGTTACCGCGCCACTCGTTGATCGAGGGCTGGAAGACCACATCGACCACGCAACCGGCGGGCAGGGTGTCGGCACGCTCGCCCATGTTCCACGCGACGGCGCGGATCGACCGGGGGGTTCCGGGGCTGTTGCTGCGCAACTGCATCGACAGGTGTTTGCCCGCGGCGCCCATGCGCTGCGCGGGGCGGTCGAGGGTGAGGCGCCCGCAGATCAAGCGCGGTTTGGGGTTGCCTCGGCCGAAGGGAGCGAGCGATTGAACCAGCCTGAAGACCTCAATCGTGCAGTCGCCCAATTCGATATCCGCGTCGATGCGGATGCGCTGGACCAGGTCCTCGGCATCTAACACCGTGTTGATCTGTTGCACGAGTGCCTCGCGGAAGGCATCGATGTTGGAAACGGGCAGCGACAGGCCCGCCGCCATCGCGTGGCCGCCGAACTTGGTGAGATGCTCGCTGCAGGCGTTGATCGCGTCGTGGAGGTTGACGTCGTCGACACTGCGGGCCGAGCCCTTGGCGGTCTTAGCAGACGCGTCGATGCAGAGCAGCACGACTGGTCGGCAGAAGCGTTCGACGAGCCGGCTGGCGACGATGCCGACGACGCCCGGGTGCCAGTCCTCGTGCGCGAGCACGATCGCGCGGGTGCCCGGCTGGTCGTAGCCTGCATCGAGGACCATCTGCGTCGCCTGCTCGACGATGTCGCGCTCGGTCGCACGGCGGTCCTCATTGGCCTGGTGCAGTTGCTCGGCCAGCTCTTTCGCGCGTTCGCCCTGTGCGGTGGTCAGCAGTTCGACCGCTTCTTTTGCGTGGCCCATCCGACCGCAGGCGTTGAGCCGGGGTCCGAGCACAAAGCCGATGTGGTAGCTGTCGATCTTCTCGCTGCGGAGGTTGGACGCGTCGATGAGGGCGTTGAGGCCTTCGCATTGTGTATAGCTGATGCGCTGCAGGCCGAAGGTTGTGATCGCGCGATTCTCGCCAACCAGCGGCATGACGTCCGCGACGGTGCCCAGCGCTGCAAACGCGAGCAGGTCGAGCAGCAACTTGCGGTAGGCGTCGGGCAGTTTCCCGCCTTGCTCGCAGCCGGTGTACTCGAGCGCGAACTGCCAGGCGAGCTTGTAGGCGACGCCCGCGCCGCATAACTCGCGGTTGGGGTAGGTGTCGTCTTCAAGCCCGGGGTGGACCAGCGCATACGCGTCGGGCAGATTGTCGGCATCGAACTCGTGGTGGTCGGTGATGATCAGGTCGACGCCGAGGTCTTTGGCGATCTTGGCGGGCTCGGTCGCGGTGATGCCGCAGTCGACCGAGACGATGAGCGGCTTGGGGTCGGTTGATTCAGCGAGCTTGGCGATGGCCTCGGCGTTGAGGCCGTAGCCTTCTTCGAGGCGGTGGGGGACGTAGCTCTGAACGTCCGCGCCGGCTTGCAGGAGGGTGTGGTAGAGGATGGCCGAGGCGGTGACGCCGTCGACGTCGTAGTCGCCATAGATGATGATGGGTTGCGCGTCGTCGACGGCCTGCTTGAGCCGTTGGGCGGCCTTGACGCAGCCGGGCAGGCTGGCGGGGTCGTGCAGGTGGGTGAGTTTGGGTGTTAGGAAGCGATCGGCGGCCTCGGGGTCGGCCACGCCTCTGGCCCGCAGGAGACGGTCGACCAGGGGGTGCAGGTCGGGCAAAAGGGGGCTGGGCGTGCCCGGCGCGGGGTCCGGGGCGTCGATCGGTTGCCAGCGGGTGGCGGGGGGCGTCCTTGCGAGGGCCATGGGGACAGCATAGCGGGAGCGGCCCGGCGGGGGCCGAGGCCTTGCAAGCCACGCGAACGGCGTTACAATGTTCGGCTCGATATACCAACCCCAAGGAGCCGGCCATGCCGAAGCTCAAAGGCCACAAAGGCCTGGCAAAACGCGTCCGCATCACCGCTAGCGGTAAGGTGAAGTTCACCCCCAGAGGCCGTCGCCACCGCAACAGCCACATGTCCGGCGACACGATCCGTGGCCTGAACCGCCCCGGCGTGCTGAGCCGGTCGGCTGCGCGTACCCTCGAGAAGAAGCTGCATATGCGCACCAAGGGTGCAGAAGACTAAGCAGCCAAAACGAATTTCCGCTGCCGCGCGTAAAGCTGCAGCGATGACTAGCGGCCTGGGACCTAAGCGAAGCCTTGCTTCCCCCTTGATCGCACAACACGGAGACGAGCCATGCCTCGTGCACAGAAAGGCGCCGCCCGGCGTCAAGCAAAGAATCGTTGGTTTGCAAAAGCCAAGGGCAACCGCGGCGCCCGCCGCACCCAGTGGCGTCGCGTTCAGGAAGCCGTCGTCAAGGGCGGCACCTACGCCTACCGCGACCGCCGCACCGTCAAGCGTGACTACCGCGCTCTCTGGATCACCCGCATCTCCGCCGCGGCCCAAGAGCGAGGCATCCAGTACAGCCGGCTGATCAACGGCCTGAAGCTCGCGAACATCGCGCTCAACCGCAAGATGCTCAGCGAGATCGCCATCCACGACGCCGAGACCTTCGACAAAATCGTCGACCTGGCCAAGGCCGCGCTGGAAGCCAAGCAGGCGGCGTAAGAACGCTGACACAATAATCAAGATTATTCGAAGCCCACGTCATGACGGCGTGGGCTTCTTTTCATTTTGCGCGCTGCTGACCCAGCCCGCATACACTCACATCATGGATAACAATATAGAACGACAGAACCGTGAGATCGCCCTGTCCCGCGAGACCTGGCGACTGTTCCGTATTCTCTCCGAGTTCGTTGATGGCTTCGATGTCATGTCCGAGATCGGCGCGGGGATCACCGTCTTCGGATCGGCCCGCACCCAGCCCGGCGAGAAGTACTACGACCTCGCGGTCGAGTGCGGCAAGAAGATCTGCGACCGACACTTCGCCGTCATCACCGGTGGGGGCCCGGGCATCATGGAGGCTGCCAACAAGGGCGCCCACGACTGCGGGGGACACAGCGTCGGGCTCAATATCGATCTGCCTTTCGAGCAGACGCCCAACCCCTTCCAGACCCACGCGCTGGACTTCCGCTACTTCTTCGTCCGCAAGGTCATGTTCGTCAAGTACGCCTGCGGCTTCATCATCTTTCCCGGAGGCTTTGGCACGATGGACGAGCTTTTCGAGACGCTCACCCTCGCGCAGACGCAGAAGATCCACCCGTTCCCGATCGTCCTCATCGGACACGACTTCTGGGACGGCCTGATCGACTGGATCAAAGAAACCCTGGACGATAAGTTCCATACCATCAGCCCGGAAGACATGGAACTCATCCAGGTGACGGACGATGTGGACGAAGCGATCGACATCATCGCCAGGAACTTCGACCCTACGAAGTGGAAGAACCAGAAACGCCCCGCGATGCCCGGCCCGTCACTCAAGACCGCGCACCTGGAACAGGATCTTGAGAAGTAGGGTTCTGGGAGGGCGAGGCTCCTGCCGAGCCGCGAACTGGAGAGGTGCTGCGGCTTGGCAGGAGCCTCGCCCTCTCGGATTCATTCAGTATGCCTTCTGCAGCCGCGCCCCGGGATAATAAAACCCGAGGATCTTGTCGTGCGCGTAGCCTTCGGACGCCATGTGTTGGGCACCGAACTGGCACATGCCCACGCCGTGGCCGAAGCCCTGGCCGGTGATCGTGACGGTGTTGCCGGTGATCCGGTAGTCGGTGTGGCTGGAGAAGGCCTTGGCCTTCACGCGGTGGGCGTTGCCCGGCAGGGCGGTGTTGGTCGCGAAGCGAAGCGACTCGGCCTGCAACTCGAACCGCTTGCCAGCGGCGTCGGTGACGATGAAACGGGTCGGCCGACCAACACTGTTGCGGGCACTCGGCTGGACGTTTCGAACGCCATTGAGCCCAGCGATCGGGTGCTTGTTCGTTTTGCCCCAGCTCACAAAGGCGCTGGCGAGTTGGTCGGTCCCGAGTGTCACCGGGCCCCAGCGGTACTTGGTGGATTGCTGGCCCCACCCGCCGTGGACCCGGCCGCGCAGGGGCGCGAGGTCGTCGACCTTGTTGGGCCAGGCAGCGATCGCGTCCTGGCCGACCCCGCCTGAGCAGCTCGAATAAAACGCGGGCAGCACGCGTCGCTCGAACACCAGCACCTTGCCAGCTGTGTCGGCGACCGCGGCCTTTGCCTTGTCGCTCGCCTTCGCGCCGATGTACGCCTGGCTGGCCTCACCCGCTTCGAGATCGAAGTGGCTGTTGCGGCGGATCGGCAGGTTCATCTCCCAGATCGCGTAGCTACGTGCGGCGATTGCCTGGGCGCGGTACGCCTTGACGTCCCAGCTCGCGTACAGCTCCTGGCTGAGCACACCGGGTAGGTACGACTCCATCCCGACGTGGTTGATCGTGTCGAACTGCCCGGTGGGCTGGCCGGCCTTGCTGCGGACGGCGACGAGCTCGATCTTACCGGGGTAGGGGTTTTTGCCGATCGTGATCGCGCCTGCGTTGCCAGTGACTTCGAGTGTTGAGAGCCGCCAGCGCACGCTGGCCCCATTGGGTTCGGTGAGGACGAAGCCCTGCTTGTCGTGAGAGATGCGCAGCGGGGCCTGGAAGGTCAGCGGCCTGGCCTTGCCCAGGTCTGCGTTACCCGGGCCAACGACGACCGAGCCGGTGCTGCCTAGGGCGGCGGTGCTCAGCGATCGGCCGATGCGGATGCGCAGGTTCGGTTCGCCTCGAAGCGACTGGACGAGCGGACCACGCTTGGCGGCGAGCGGATCGGCGCTCGTCAGGGGCTGGGTCTTGTGCTGATAGGTCGGCGGGTGGTGGGTCCCATGCCGCGGGTGCGTGCTGGTGTGTCGGCAGGCGACGATCAGGACCATCACAGCGAGCAGGGCGGGCAGAACAAGGCGAGGGCTGGTCATGGCAGATCGCTTCTCTAAGGTGCGTTGATTGGCCTGGCAAGAGCCCGGCCTCGCGGCGGGGGCTAGCTTCTTCTTGATCGGCATGGCAGATGCTTGCCGGGCAATATCGCATCGTAGGAGCCCGCCAGCGTACAATCGGCCCATGCACGCGAACCTGCATCAACTCAACCAACACTTCGGGATCGAGGACATCCTGCACTTCTCGGCCGGGGAGGGGGGGCTTTGGCGTGCGGCGGTAACGACCGAGAAGTGCACCGCCGAGCTCTACCGCCACGGCGCACACCTCACCCGCTGGCGGCCGGCCGGGCACGACGAGGTGCTCTGGCTCTCTTCCATGGCCCGGTTCGAATACGGCAAGGCGATCCGCGGCGGCGTGCCCATCTGCTTCCCTTGGTTCGCAGGCAATCAGCCCGCCTCCGACCCCGACGGCCCGGCCCACGGCTATGCCCGCACCACGACCTGGGAGTACATCGAGGCCAGACAGGATGACGGCGATGTCACCCTGGGAATGCGCACCGCGATCGAGCCGTTCACCCTGCGCTACGAAGTGGTGTTCAGCGACACCCTGACGATGCGGCTGGAGGTGACGAACACCGGCAACGCCCCGGCGACCTACGAGTCGGCGCTGCACACCTATTTCGTTGTCAGCCAGATCAGGCAGGTCCAGGTGCACGGCTTAGAAAACGCGCACTACCTCGACACCGTCGGCGGCGGGGCGAGGCCCATGCAGCAGGACGACCAGCCCATCCGCTTCGATGGCGAGACCGACCGGACGTACACCAGCGATGCGGGGGTGAAAATCGCTGACCCGGGCTTGCAGCGGACGATCACGATCGACAAGACCGGCAGCGGCTCGACGGTGGTCTGGAATCCCTGGGACGGCAAGGCGAAGGCGATGGGCGATTTCGCGGACGAAGAGTGGCCGGGCATGCTGTGCGTCGAGTCGGCCAACGCGAAGCCGAACCTTGTGACGCTTGACCCGGGCCAGTCGCACACGATGCAGGCGGTGATCCGTGTCGATGCCGAGTAAGACCGACATCCTTTCAGGCGAAGACGCCGCCTCGATCGAGCGGGCCGCGGTGTTGTTGCGTGCCGGCGAGCTGGTGGGCATGCCGACGGAGACGGTCTATGGGCTCGCAGCGAACGCGCTCGATGAAGCCGCGGTGGCGAAGGTATTCGAGGCGAAGGCGCGGCCGAGCTTTGACCCGCTGATCGTGCACGTACCTAGCGCGCAGCAAGCGGCCGAGTTGGTGGTCTTCGACGAGACGGCTCGGCGGTTGGCCGAGGCTTTTTGGCCTGGCCCGATGACGCTGGTGTTGCCGCGGAAGAAGAATGAGCAGGGCCAGCCATTCGTGCCGGACCTTGTGACGGCGGGTCTGGATTCGGTGGGACTGCGTGTGCCGGATCACCCGGTTGCCTTGGCGTTGCTTAGCGCATCGGGCTGCCCGTTGGCGGCACCGAGCGCGAATCGGTTCGGGTCGATCAGCCCGACGCTGGCTCGGCACGTTGTGGACGAGCTGGATGGTCGGGTGGCCGCGGTGCTCGATGGCGGGCCCTGCGACCGCGGGGTCGAGTCGACGGTCGTGCGCGTCTCGGACCAGGGTGTTGAAGTGCTCCGCCTTGGCGCATTGGCGGTCGAGCAGATCGAGGCGGTGGTCGGTCAACGTGTCGAGGTCCGTCGGCCCAGCAGTTCGCCGGGTCGCGAGTCATCGGGCCAGGCGTTGCCTTCGCCGGGCCTGACCGAACGGCATTACGCGCCGGGCACGCCGATGCGTTTGCTGGCTTCCGCTGATGAACTTTCGAGCCATGAGAGCGGGGGGCGCTGGGCGTTGGTTTGCATGGGGCCCGTGCCTGACGGGGCCGAAGCATTCGCGGTGTTGCGCAATCTCTCGGACTCTGGCGATCTCTCGTTCGCTGCTGCGGCCCTGTTCAGCACGCTCCGGGAGCTGGATGGCATGGGGTTGGACGGTATCGTCGCCCTCGCGGTTGCGGACGAAGGCATCGGCAAAGCGATCAACGACCGGCTTAAGCGCGGCAGCGCGCGGTAGGTGTTAGCCGGCGGGCTTGTCGCGCCGCTATGTACTATGGCGTGTGCGATCGGCGGGACGAGCCCGCCGGCTAACGAACTTGGTTTCAATCCAACTCATCATGCGCACCCTGGATGTCATTCTCTGGCCCATTAATTTCATCGCGTCCTGCGTGATCATCGCGATCGTGTGGGTTTATCGCTGGACGCTGGGATGGTTCATGGGCGGGCAGTGCCGGTTTACGCCGACGTGCAGCCAGTACATGCTCGACGCGGTGGCGAAGCACGGCCCGTGGCGGGGCGGGTGGATGGGGGTGCGTCGGATCCTGCGCTGCCACCCCTGGGGCGGCAGCGGCTACGACCCGGCTTAAATGCTTTGCGGGTTTACGCGGCTTGTTTGCTCACCATGCCCTGCAACGCGAGTGCGATGGCTTCTGGGTTGAGTTGGGTTTGTGCAATGTTGGCATCTGCGATCGCGCGTGGCATGCCATAGACGACGGATGAAGCTTCGTCTTGTGCGATGATTGTTGCGCCTAGTGAATGCAGGGTTTTTGCGCCGGTTAGTCCATCGTCACCGATGCCGGTTAGTACGATACCCAAGGTTTGTTTGCCGGTGGTATTGGCGCAGGACTCGAAGAGTGCGGAGACCGAGGGCTTGTACGCCGCATCGGCGGGCTCGTCATTGACCGTTGCAAATAGCCGGCCGGCTTTCTGAGTCACGTGCAGATGCTGCGCGCCGGGCGCCAGGTGGACCTGGCCGGGGAGGATCGGCGTGCCATGGTCGGCATGGACGACCGACATCGAGCAAACTTCGTTAAGCCGCTTGGCCATGGACTGGGTAAAGACCAGGGGCATATGTTGTGCGATGACGATCGGCAAGGGGAAGTTGGCTGGGAGTGCCGGGAGGATCTTTTCCAGAGCGGGCGGGCCGCCGGTGGATGAGCCGATCGCAATCATCCGGTAGTCGGTTGTCTTCAGCTTGGGGATCGCGCTTGAAGGAGTGATCGCTGCCGGTTGATTTGGGCGTGGTTTACGTGAGCGTGCAAGCGCTCGGACGCACTTGACCAGGTGTTCCTTGATCTCAAGGATGTTCGCGGCGCAAGTCGAGTGCTCTTTGGCGATGACGTCGGCGGCTCCCATTCGCAGCGCCTGTAGCGAAGCGATCGATCCTTCCGTGGTCAGCGACGAGATCATGAGGACCTGAGTGGGGTTCTGCCGCATGATGTGCCGCAATGCAGTAAGCCCGTCCATCACCGGCATCTCGATGTCGAGCGTGATCACGTCCGGGAGGTGCTGCTTGGCGTATTCGATCGCCATCTTGCCATCGTGGGCGACAGCGACGACTTCGATATCGGGCTCTTCCTCAAGCATCTGCCGGATAGCGCGGCGCATGAAAGCCGAATCGTCGGTCACCAGTACTCGGGTCTTTTGGGTAGGCATGGTAGGTATTACTCTTCTGATCAATCGGCAAAATTACGAAATCAATTTATGACTACGCGGCGCAGCGCAGATCAGCCTCGCTAGAGAGCATGACTGGCTTACTTTCACCTTGTTGGTATTCAAGTTGGCCACGCTTGTTTGCTGTGATGTGCAGCGGGCCTTTAAGTTCATTCAAAACTCGATAGCTGTACTCACCGCATACCAACACAGCATTGGGGTGTAGCTTTCGTTTGATATTGACATCGACGGTACGCAGCTCTTCTGCTCGTTCACGAGCGCGTTGCAGAGACGGTTCGGACCGATCGAGAAGCTTTTGTACTTGTGCGATTTCATATGTAATGGTATTCAGTCGCGCTTGATGGGTTGGGGTAATATTTGCGCCGCTATTTGATGTGATCATCTCTTGCTCGTCCAGCAGTTTTTGCCTCTGCTCGATGAGCTCGTTTGTCAGTTCTGTGAGCTGCGCGATGAGGGGGTCGAGATGTGGCAGCAGGCCGATATAGACCGTCGTAATTGGTTGGGCCCCGGCGCCAAGATCCAGTACCTCAACTTTTCCGGAGACCCTCGTGTCGCCTCCGATGATCGCGCCGCGTGGGCATTTGATATCTCCAAGCACCTCGGTCTGGCAGTTGATGACTTCGCGTTCGGCGCTGAGGTCACCCTGTACTTCCAGATTGACCGCATCGAGATATTTAGCTTGCAGGTTCCCTTTGACCTCGGCGCGGCCTTGTTCTCTACCTGCGAATCCGCCCATGGCTCTGAGGTCGTTTCCTGCAATAATGGTGGCTGCCTCGATTAGCCCCCGAATCTCGATGTTTTCAGAGGCCTTAACGACAAAGCAGTCTTTGACGCCCTGGTGCACAATGATGTTGCCGTTGAAATCGATGTTGCCGGTATTGAAATCAACGTTCTGATTGACCTCGATGGTGTCGCTGATCAATGCGGTCATTCCGTTGATGATCAGAACGCCTTCACTTTTTGCGACGATTTGATTCTGCTCATCGATAGCAATCGTTTCGTCGTACTTGAAGTCTAAGGGCTTGGCGGTTCTGGCCGCGAGCGTCTTACCCTTTACGTCTTTGCCTTCTTCGCCTGGTACCTCGGGGTAGACCTGTCCAAGTATGTCATCTTCACTTACGACCGTATAGACCGATTGGTTGTAGAAGCATACCGACTCGTCTTCGCTTTCTGAGTCGCCTTTTGCGTCGTCTTTGTTTGATTGGTCATCTGTCGTCTTGATCCCGGAATGGTCGAGTTCTTCCAGCTTCCACTCGATATATGCGTCCTTGCCATGGATCGCTGCGACACCTTCCGCGATAATGCCCTCAATGGGGCCTGATGGCGCAGAGTTTGCCATGGCGATGAAGTCATCGGCCAACTTTTTTGTGCTGGATTCGAGGTCAACCCCGGCCTTTGTAAGAAGGGAGTTGAACAGCGAGGGGGTTAGTGTCTCGCGGTCGACATACTCGGGCACGATGAGCTTTGCGCTCAGGCCGTTCTCAGCGATCTCAATCTGTGGTTCGCGCGATTCTTCCATAGCGGGGCCCGGTTAGGTCTTCCATCCGCTTGATAAGCGCTGGTTACAACCCGTGCCCCCCCAGGCACGACCACGCGGCGGTCAGGCCGCAGCACAACGATCGAGTGTTTCTTTGATCCGCTGGGACAGGATGTCCGGTGTGAAGGGCTTGACCACGTAGTTGTTGACACCGGCTTTGATGGCTTCGACGACGCGGCTTTTCTCCGCTTCGGTTGTGACCATGATGACCGGCGAGGTGCCGCCCTGGCTACGGTACTTCTTCACGAAGGTCAGCCCGTCCATGTTGGGCATGTTCCAATCGACAAGCAGCAGTTCAGGATTAAACTCAGCCACTTTGCTCAGCGCGTCAAGGCCATCACAGGCTTCTTCGAGCTGGTCGTAACCGAGCTTGGTGAGGATACCCTTCTGGATATTCCGCATGGTTTTCGAATCATCAACGAGTAGGACTTTCATCGCTTAGCTCCGGAAGCCGCTTTCTTAGCGGCAGAAAATGGTTTGGCGTATTAGGCGCGTATCCCCCCAAGTGAATGGGAATAGGGTTAGTTCGTGCTTGGTGCTGCGGTGGGAAGCAACAATGAGACTTCAACATTGAACTCTCCGATGTCACATGTACAGGGGATCTCAATGGTTGTCATGGCCTTGCGTCCATAGACATTGTGTTCCGATCCGACGATGACGGTCGGCGTCGAGATGCCGACATCCTTGCCGGTGAATTGCGCTTTCGCGCCGCCCGAGACCATGTTGACCAGTTCGCCGATCGCGTCGGCAAAGTCTTCGTGGTCGGCCGCGAGTTCCATGCCCGTGAACAAGGTCACGGCACGTTCGGCGGTGGAGGTCGGGAAGCTGAGTACGACTGTGCCCTCGACATCGCCGGTCATACCGATAATGCCCGAGACGTCATACCCTGGGGTGGGGCTACTCTTAAGCGTCGGCGAACCCACGTTCACCGGTAGCTGAAGCATGGTCTCAAAAACGTTCGAAATGGAGCCGACGAACGGCGTGATGTATGCGGGGTCCACGGATTGCCTCCAGATAATGTGTGTGGCCTTACCCCCCTGTAGGGGTATCGGTTTATGCGGCACGCTTCTCAAGCGCTTGTGAAGTTTGTCTGATCAATTGCACGACATCCAGGATCAGGCTCACACGGCCATCCTCCCGGATCGTGGCCCCACTGAAGGGCCCGCCCTGGGTGTAGGAGTCGTCTAGCGGCTTGATCACGATCTCCTGCTGACCGATCAGTCGATCGACGCAGAGCCCGGCCCGCTGGCCACCAACCGCGACGACGACAGCGAATTTTCCGCCTTCTTCGTCCCCGGTCTCGTTCAGACGGTCCCGCATGTCGGTTAGCGGGAGCACGGTGTCTCGAAGCCTCATCACAGGTTGGCCCTGGATCGTTGAGACCTCGTCCTCTTCTGGACGGACGATCTCTTCGATCGACTGAAGCGGGATGCTGTAGAGATGTTCGCCGATCTCGACGATCATCGCGGGCATGATCGCAACAGTCAGTGGAATGAGGATCTCGATCGTTGTCCCCTTGCCCTTGGTGGACTGGATGTTGATCGTGCCGTTTAGCTTATTGATGTTTGTGCGCACCACGTCCATGCCGACGCCTCTGCCAGAAAGGTCGCTGACTTGCGCCGCGGTTGAGAAGCCGGCTTCAAAGATAAATCGGAAGACATCAGAGTCTTCGAGCTTCTCGAGCTGATCGGGCGTGGTGAGGCCTTTTTCGATTGCCTTGTTGCCAATGACCTTTCGATCCAGGCCCTTACCGTCGTCGATGATTGCAACTCGGACGTGGCTGCCTTGGTGATTGGCTTCCAGCCGGATCTTGCCCTTCGGGTTCTTGTTGCTGGCCTTACGATCGTCGGGCATCTCGACACCGTGGTCTGCGCTGTTGCGCAGGATGTGGACCAGCGGGTCGGACAGGCTCTCGAGGACGGTCTTGTCGACTTCGGTTTCCTTACCGACCAGTTCGAGGTCGATCTGTTTGCCGGTCTGTCGCGCGAGGTCGCGGATGACGCGGGGGTAGCGGTCGAAGAGCTTGGCCAGGGGCTGCATGCGGGTGCGCATGACGCTGACCTGCAGCTCACCTGTAAGTCGATCCAACTCTCCTGCGGCGGCGTTGAAGGACTCGATTTTGTCCTGCTCGAGGTGGACCTCTTCAAGCATCCGTGTTTGGGCTAATACGCGGTTTTTATTCAGCACCAATTGGCCGACGAGGTTTAGCAAAGATTCAAGCCGGCCGACTTCGACACGGATGGTCTGCTCGGCGACAGGCTTGCCCGCAGCGGGTTGCTTGGCGGGGGTCTTGGCCTTGGCTTCGTCGGGACTAGCCTTTGTTTCGCTCTTGGGCTCGGGCGAGCTTTCCTCTTGTTTTGCTTCTTCTGTTGGTACGGCGGCTTCTGTCGCAGCGGCTTGTTCTTCCGCGCTTTCTTTATCACCGGATGTGGGCTCGTCGGCCTGCTTAATCACGCCGTCGAGTTGCAGCACGGCGATGGGGTCGGAATCGTGTGCACCGGTAATGTCCTTGGCCAATTCCTCATGCTTGCTGAGTGTTTCGACACGCTCAGTCAAAGTATCCAGATGCCAATCCAGCGAGCGTCCCTTTTCCAGCCAGGTTGACTGCTCATCGACAAGCCACTTGATCCCACGAATGCGAATGATCAGCTCGTCAAGCACGCCGTGCGGCGAATCTCCAATGGAGCCTGCAATCACGTTCAATAATTTGATCGCACGATTCAGATTGTCGAGCTCGAAAAAGTCGGCGGTTTTGGACAGGTTCTCGGCGATCTCGGCGAGCAGGGTGGCGGCTTCTTCGCGGGTTGCATCGTTACCGAGCTGGTCGACTACCTCATCGAGCTGCCCGGTGTAATCCTGCATGTCCGCGACCATAAACTCAAGCAGGTCTTGTTTCTGTGGCGGCAGTACCAGCGGGCTTCCCGGAAGCCCGTCTTCGTCTGTCTTTGTCTCGCTTGAGGCTTCCTGCGGTACTGCTGACTCGTTTGAGTCTGTGGGCTCGTTGCTGTTTTTGTTTTCAATGATCGCTTTAAGCTGTGCGACCAGCTCAGGCGGCGCTTCTTGAGCTTCTGATCCTGCGCTGAGTTGATCGATCTGGATGCGCACGACGTCTGCGGATTGCAGTAACGCATCCATGACCTCGGTACTCACGCCAATCTCGCCTTTGCGAAGGCGGTTGAGGGCATCCTCCGCAACGTGCGCGAAATTGATCACGTTGTCGAGGCCTAGGAACGACGCGGCACCTTTAATCGTATGGAGTGCTCGAAACGACGCATTGAGCAGATCGCCTTGACCATCTTCGTCGACGGATTCAAGTTTGACCAGATCCGCGTCTAGCTGTTCGATCAGCTCGGACGATTCGGTCAGAAAATCCTGCATTAGACTGGCATCGAAGTCGCTCATGATTGCCTCTCATTGGTCGCCTGGAACGACCGTGGTTATACCTTCTGGTACGCGAACGCCTGTGGGAGTTCGAGCTGAACAAAGCCGGTATCAAGGTTGCGAAGGGTTTCGCTGTGCCCGATGTAAAGCGTGCCGTCGTCGGCAAGCTGGTTATGGAACATCTTGATCACGTTTGTTTTCATTTCGTCGTCGAAGTAAATCATTACATTTCGACACATAATCAGATCGAAGGTCCCGAACCTGCGGGCCGCGAAAACGTCCTTGAGGTTTAGTTTTTCGAAGTTCACCATTGACATAATGTCAGGGCTGAGTTGGTAGTAGTTCCCGTCCTGCTTGAAGTACCGCGAGATGATCGCGGGTGGCGTCGAGCGGACGGCGTAGTGGTGGTATCTGCCCGAGCGTGCGATATCGAGCACTTTCCCGGAGATGTCCGTGCCCAGGATCTCGATGCGCCAATCAGCCAGGCGTACACCGAGTGAGCGGTAGATCTGGATCGCAAGCGTGTAGGGCTCTTCACCGGACGAGCATGCAGCGGACCAGATGCGCAGGGTCTTCGTGGCCTTACGGGCTTCAAGCAACTCTGGCAGGATCCGTTCTTCGAATGTCTGCAGTTGGGGCTCATTGCGGAAGAAACTGGTCTCGTTAATCGTGATTCGGTTGAACATCTCCTGAAATTCTTCTGTCTGATAGGGACCGGCAGTCAGATACATCAGGTACTGATCAAACGTATCGAAGTTCAGCTCTTCGATCCGACGAGTCAGACGGCTTTCCAGGACATACTTCTTGGTGTCCTGGAAATGGATACCTGACCGGTCGTAGATGATCTTTCGCAGCCGATTAAACTGCGAGTCGTTCATGGTGATGGTTGAGGGCATTGAGCCTCCGGCACGGTGGTCTACGAATGAATCAGGCCGCCTGTGCGGTACCGGGGGTCTCTGCCGCTCCCGCTGCATTTGCCGCGAGTTCGAGTTCACGCTGGCTAAACAGCTTGTCGAGGGAAAGCAGGATCAGCAGCCCCTCGTCGAGTTTGCCAACACCCAGGACATATTCGCTGTCGGCACCGCAGGCCATGGTCGGCGCGGGCTCGACGATCTCGCTGCCAATGCGGAGGACGCGGTTGACCTTGTCGACGGTGAAGCCGATGACACGGGCTTCGCTCTCGCCTTGCACTTCGACGACGATGATGCGCTCATCACCTGTGTTGTCGTTAACGGGCATCCCGAATCGCTTGCGGAGGTCAACGACGGGAATGACTTTCCCGCGGAGGTTGATCACGCCCTCGACGAAGGCGGGGCTTTGGGGCACGCGTGTGATCGCCATCATGCGGTTGATTTCTTGGACCGCAAGGATCGGGATCGCGTACTCTTCGGCACCAACGACAAAGCTGACGAGTTGGAGCAGGTCTTTGTCGGCCTGCTGGTTGCCGTTGGTGGTCTCTGTATCAGTGATGAGTTCTTCGGACATGGCTAGCTCCAATGTGACCGCGGGAGAACGAGAAAAAGGGTCATAGCGCATATGCGGCGCCTGACCCCCCATGGCCACATCGTCTTAGGAATAGACTGGCTTTAGGTGTGAGTGCCCCCCGGGCAGATCGCCGGATCGAGATCACAGCAATGTATTTCAGGGGAGAATATGCCCGCATTTAGCGGACGTAGATATGCGGCACACCCTTCGGGCACTGAGAAAGCTCGCTTATCCGGCCGATTAACCTGTCAGGTCTTCATAAACCAGATACGGCGCGCGGGTCATGCCGAGCACTTCGTAGGTCTTCTGCGCTCGCGTGTTGTCCTGTTCCACGTACAGCCGGTAACCACAGACGCCGCCGGCCTGGTCGCCGAGCTCGCGGACTTTGTTGTACAGCAGTTTGAAAACACCCTGACGCCGGTGCGCCGGGTCTACATACACGCTCTGGATCCACCAGACCTGCCCCGCACGCCAGTCCGACCATTCATAGGTGATCATCAGGCAGGCGATCACCTCGCCCGCATCTGATTCCGCGACGAGGTAGCGCCCGTGGGCTGGCTCGTCAAACACCCGCTGGACCCCGGCGGTCAGCGTGTCCAGGTCCAGGGTCTTGTCTTCGGTCTCCCGGGCCATCGCCTGGTTGTAGCGGGCAATCGTCGGGGCATCGTCAGTGGTCGCGGGGCGGGCGGTGTACGGCATAGGGCGTGGTGAGTACGGAGTAAGGAGTCGGTTTCAAGACTTAAAGCCCGCTGCTTTAGCGCAGCCAACGCTGCGGGGTCCAAGCATCGACGAGCGTCCCGATAGCATACCTTCAACCAAACCCGTTAAACTGTTGCCATGCGATCAACTGCATTTCTCCTACTTGTACTCGTCTCGTTTGTCGTGGGCTGCAACGCCGCGCCGACTGAATCGGCAAAGCCCGCCACCGCGATGCTTTCGTTCTCCCCCGACCGTTACCCCGCGGTGCACGCCGCAACGGTCGAGGTCCTGCGTCAGCACGGCTTCCGCATCGCGCGCAACGACTACCGCTTCGGCACAGTCACAACGTATCCCAAGGAATCCCCAACAATACTCGAGTTTTGGGTCGACGACGCGACGACATACACTCAGCGCCGCGAAGACACCTACAACGCTCATCAACGCAGCGCGAAGATACAGGTCAGTGACTTCAACCTCGATGCCGCGCTGAGCGGCACCCCCTCGGCCCCCGAAGCGCAAGAGCCCACCTACTACCTCTCGATCGAGGTCCTCGTCGAGCGCCTCCAGCGCCCCGAGCGTTATCTCACCCACTCGGCCAGCGACCGGATCACCGCAGCTTACACCGCTGTGCCCACGCACCTGTCCACCCGTGGCATTGATGGCCCGTACGCCCAGTCGCTGACGCGCGACCCTCAGCTCGAGCAGCGGCTGCTTGAGGCGATCAAAGCTGCATCCCAGACTTGATACTGTTCATCGCAAGTCAATTCATAGTTATGAACGGCGGCTCGGATGACGCCGATCACCCGATGCCGTATCCTATGGCCGCCTGATAGGGACGATCTGTATTCCTCGCAATGACGCGAGCCGCACCGCTCCCGAACAGCGGCCAGCGATCGTTCTTGTCTTGGCTCAAGACCCTGCAATCAACCCTTATCCGCGGAAAAAGAAACCGATGAGCACCATCACCTTCCCCGTCGACCTCGACTCGTACAAGACCATCGCCCTCGACCCGGCCAACCCTAAGCTGACCGACGAGCAGCGCGATGCGCTCAAGCACAACATCGCCCTGTGCCGCGACGCGATCACCTTCTTTACCGCTTATGCCGGCGCACGCGGGCTCTCGGGCCACTCCGGCGGGCCTTACGACACCGTCCCCGAGGTCGTCATCATCCGCGCCTTCATCGAGAACGCCAACGCCAACCCCGACGCCACCCAGGTCCTGCCCATCTTCTTCGACGAGGCCGGCCACCGCGTCGCGACCCAGTACCTCCTCGCCGTCCTCGAAGGCAACCTCCCCGTCGAAAAGCTCTTCCACTACCGCGAGTTCGACCAGCACCTGCCCGGCCACCCCGAACGCGGGTTCACGCCCGGCGTCAAGTTCTCCTCCGGCCGGCTCGGGCACATGTGGCCTTACGTCAACGGCGTCGCGATGGCGAACCCCGACAAGACCGTCTTTATGCTCGGCTCCGACGGCAGCCAGCAGGAAGGCAACGACGCGGAAGCGGCGCGTCTCGCTGTCGCGCAGAACCTCAACGTCAAGCTGCTCATCGATGACAACGATGTCACGATTGCGGGTCACCCCAGCGATTACCTCAAGGGCTACGACGTCGGCAAGACTCTCGAAGGTCACGGCCTGGACGTCTCCACCTGCCAGGGCGAAGACATCGATTCGCTCTACCAGCACATGTGTACCGCGCTGCAGGTCGACGGCCCGGTCGCGCTGATCTGCAAGCGGCTCATGGCGCCAGGCGTGCCCGGCATCGAGGGCTCGACCCACGGGCATGATGTGTTTAAGAAGGACGCGGCCGTCGAGTACTTCAAGGCCAAGGGCAACACCGACGCGATCGAGCTCCTTGAGACCGCCCCCAAGGTCTCCAGCGGGCCGAAGTATCCCGGCGTCTCCGAAGAGGTCGTCGCTAACCGCGCCCAGTTCGGCACCGTCATGGTTGAGGTCCTCGAAGGGCTCGACGAGAAGACCCGCAACGAGACCGTCAAGGTCTTCGACTGCGACCTCGAAGGCTCCACCGGCATCGCCGCGATCCGTAAGGCATTCCCCGACATCTACGTGCTCGGCGGGATCATGGAGCGTGGCAACTACTCCGCCGCTGCAGGCTTCGGCATGGAAGCGGGCAAGCAGGGCGTCTTCGCGACCTTCTCCGCCTTCCTCGAGATGTGCGTCTCCGAGATCACGATGGCCCGTCTGAACCAGTCCAACGTGCTGGCCCACTTCAGCCACGCGGGCGTCGATGACATGGCGGACAACACCTGCCACTACGGCGTCAACAACCTGTTCGCCGACGGCGGCATTGAGGAAGCCGACCACCACACTATGGTCTACTTCCCCGGTGACCCCAACCAGTTCGCCGCCTGCGTCAAGAAGGTCTTCCACGACCCGGGCCTGCGATTCGTCTTCTCCAACCGATCGAAGATCCCCTTCATCCTCAAGGAAGATGGCAGCAAGTTCTACGACGACGACTTTGTGTTCACCCCCGGCAAGGACGACCTGGTCCGCGAGGGCGACGGCAGCGGCTACATCGTGTCCTATGGCTCGTGCCTGTACCGCTCGGTCGCCGCGGCGGAAGAGCTGAAGAAGGACGGCATCGTCGCCGGCGTCGTCAGCAAGGCTACGCTCAACAAGTACGACGACGAGATGATGGCCAAGCTCGCCAGCGCCAAGTGGGTGCTGGTCGCCGAAGAGTTCAACGAAAAGACCGGCCTGGGCTCCCGCTTCGGCAGCGCCCTGCTTAAGGCGGGCTTCAAGGGAAGCTACAACCACATCGGCATCCACCGCGAGGGCCCGACGGGTCTGTGGGAACAGATGGGCTACCACGGCATCGACCCCGAAGGGATCGCGAACGCGGTGAAGGCGCTCGGTTAAACCACTTATCAGAATAAGATCAATCGAAGCCCACCCCGTCACGGGGTGGGCTTCTTTCATGCATCAAAATCACCATCTCGATACGACCAAACCACCGCACCCTCGTCTTGATGCTCAAGAATATACCGATATACATTCAACTGATGCGATCGGTCTTTGATCGGAACGATCTTGCCACGCTTGGCCCAGACGCCTCCGGGTGTAACCAGCTCTGCTGCTGACAAAGCCTTGGCAGACCGTTCTTTCGCAATCGCCATGTAGTAACGTGCGGGGTCCCTCTCTCGAAGCCCACCCCGTGACGGGGCGGGCTTCTGCGCGCTGATTGGTTTCGGTGGCACACGCCCCAACCGCTCCAGCACATGCATATGCATCGCGCTGACCGATACCACAAGCACTTCAACCCCATGCACCTCAACCCATGCATAAACCATCGCATCAACGCAAACTCGCCTTGCATCGGGCGACAAGATCACGGGTTCGCGATTGAGCGACTGTTTAGCTCGTTCATGCCGATCGTCGTATTTTCCCACTGGCGGCGGATTCTTGTAATCCCCTTCGACATGCTCACAATGCTTGCGTGTGCGGAACCCACGCGGATCGCCCGGCAACCAAGTGCCGTAGGTATTCGACATGCAGTGATACCAACCGTTCCATGCAGGCATACATGGAACTTACTGTGAGAATGTGACAGGTTCTGTTACTCGAAGTGAAAATGAATCAAAGAAGCCCACCCCGTGACGGGGTGGGCTTCGAGAACTATTAAATAAAAGAAGCTACTAGTGCGGCACTTCCTTCACCGCGTTTCGGTTCCATGCCGGGACGCGGACGGTGATCTGTTCGTTGGCGGCCTGAATCTTGGCCTGGCAGGAGAGGCGGGAGGAGAAGTCGTTGCCGGGGGCCTCTTCGACGCGGTCGAGTTCTTCGTCTTCGGGTTCGTTGAAGGCGTCCTCGCCCTGGTCGAGGTGGACGTGGCAGGTCGAGCAGGCGCAGACGCCGCCGCACGCGTGCTCGATCGCGATGTCGTTTTCGAGCGCGAGTTCGAGCAGGGACTGGCCGACGGCGCCGAGGACCTCGACGGTGTTGTCGGACTGGCCGAGGGCTTCGGGGTCTTCGAGTTCGAAGGTGACCGGGATGTTCTTCGGGCCGAGTTGCTCGCCCGAGGCTTTCATGTGCATGGTTTTCAATCCTATTGCGATTTAGTCGCATTCTATGCGTCTTTTGTTTAGCGGTCACGCTTGCGTGACTTTACGCACAAGGTGGCTCGTGTAGTCACGCGAGCGTGACCGCTAAACATGGGGGTCAGGCGTATTGCGCCGCGGCTTCTTCGAGCTGTTCGAGGGTGCGCTCGGGCGCGACGACCGAGCCCAGCTCGATGGCCTTTCGGCTGCCGTGGTAGTCGCTGCCGCCGGTGGTCAGCAGGTCGAAGCGCTCGGCCAGGGCGGTAAGGCGTTTGATGTCAGCCGGCTCGTGGTCGGGGTGGTGGGTTTCGATCCCGTCGAGCCCAAGGTCGGCCAGCCGGGCGAGGTGGTGCTCGAGGTCTGCGGCGTCGAGGCCGAGGTGGACCGGGTGGGCGAGCACGGCTGCGCCGCCTGCGGCATGGATCGCGGCGATCGCCAGATCCGCGGTCGGCAGCTCGCGCGGGACGTAGGCGGCGGCCCCCTGGCCGAGGTAGCGGGCGAAGGCCTCGTGCATCGACTTCACGTAGCCGCGCTGGACGAGGAGCTGTGCGATGTGCGGCCGGCCGACGGCGTGGACGACGGGCTCGGCCGAGTCATCGTCGTTGGCCTGCGCGATCTCGAGCACGTCCTGGTAGTCGATGCGGACGCCCAGGTCGGCGAGCTTCTCGATGATTTGCGGGTTGCGCGTCGCGCGGGCGTCACGCAGGCTGGCCTCGATCGTGTTGAGTTCGTCGCAGTCGGTGCGGACGTGGTAGCCCAGCAGGTGGACCGAGCCGGCGGGCGTGTCGTCGGGCTCATCGGTCGCCAGCGACGCGTGCTCGACAAAGGGGTCGGCGACGATGGACAGCTCGATGCCGGGGACGAAGGCGATGCCCGCTTGCTTCGCGGCGGCCTCTGCAGTGGCGAGCCCGGCGGTCGTGTCGTGGTCGGTGAGCGCGAACGCGTCGAGCCCGGCGGCGATCGCCAGTCGCGGCAGATCGCCCGGGGCATCGGTGCCGTCGGAAGCGGTTGAATGGGTATGCAGGTCCACGCGCATCGATGAGACATCATAGTTTAGCGGCCACGCTTGCGTGGCTTTGAATATTGCCGCGGTTGTTGTGGGTAGCCACGCGAGCGTGGCCGCTAAACGTATGGCGTTATGAATTTCCAGTGCTGGCGTTTGAAGCCGTCTTTGATGGGGTTGTTCTCGGTGTACCGGATCGTGCGATGTATCGCCTCGGTCGAATTGAGGTAGACGGCCCAGTGTCCTTTGGACCAGGGCGAACGCGGCAAGGGGTTAATGTCCGCAACGTTGAGCTGCCTGGTTGCGCGTGATTTGAAATGCTCAACGATCTTCTCGATCGGGCTTTCGTGGCGGCCGAAGACCAGGTGGGCGTGGTTGGGCATGATCGCGCAGGCGTGAACGGTGTAGTCGCGTTCCGCGCTGGCGTACGCGAAGCCGGCGGCAACGAGCCGTGCCTGCTCGCCGTTGACCTGGACGGGGTTGTGCTTGAGGACGTACCGCATCTCCTCCCGTCGGATGGGGTCGAAGGGCTTGTCGGCCAGCGAGCGGCGGGTTTTGACGCGTGTCGCCGGGCCGAATTGTCTCAGCTCGTACTTGCGGACGCGCTCGGACCAGAATCCGCGTTCGTCGTTGGGCAGCCAGAAGCCGTAGAACGAGAGGATGAGATGGTAGGCGAGGACCATGGGGCCGAATGTAGAAGATGGGGATGACAGGTAGGTGTCATGCGGGTTTGATTTGCTGTGATTGTTGCAATTCGTAAATGCGGGCGAGCCCGCACGCTAAACGGGCTAAACTGTGTTGATGACCGTAACCGATACAACGACCCTCCGCATCGGGCACAGCCCGGACCCCGATGACGCGTTTATGTGGTGGCCCCTGGCGAACTTCGTCGGGCCCGATGGCAACCGCTATACGCCGAAGATCGACACGAAGGGCTACGAGTTTGTCCACGTGCTCGAGGACATCCAGTCGTTGAATGTTCGAAGCGCGAAAGGCGAGCTGGAGATCACCGCGATCTCGATCCACCAGTACCCCTACGTCGCGGACAAGTACGCGCTGACGAGCTGCGGCTCGTCGATGGGCGATGGATACGGGCCGATGATCGTTGCGCCCGGGAAGTTGGGTGTCGAGGACCTCAAGGGCAAGAAGCTCGCGATCCCCGGCGAGCAAACGACCGCCTGGCTATCCACCCAGCTCTGGCTCAAGGAGCATGGCCTGACCAAAGACGATGTCGTCTTTGAGAACGTCATGTTCGACGAGATCATCCCGAAGGTTGTCAGCGGCGAGTACGACGCGGGGTTGATCATCCACGAGGGCCAGATCACGTACCAGAACCAGCAACTGGAGCTGGTCGTTGACCTCGGCAAGTGGTGGACGGACTCGCGTGGCCTGCCGCTGCCGCTGGGGGGTAACTGCATTCGGCGAGACCTGGGTGACGCGATGCCCGCGGTGTGCAAGGTGCTGCTCGACTCGATTCATTTCGCACTGGAACACCGCGAAGAAGCGGTAGCGTTTGCGTTGAACTGGGCGCGGGACATGGGTGCGGACCTGGCCGACGAGTTCGTGGGTATGTACGTGAACCAGTGGACGCTGGACTACGGCGAACGCGGACGTCAGGCGGTGCAGCAGTTGTTGACCGAGGGGGCCGAGGCGGGGATCGTTCCGAGTGTGCCCGGTGGCGTGGTGGACTTCGTGGACCCGGCGTAAGAGCGCGTTTAGCGGCCACGCTTGCGTGGCTTCGGATGCGATAGGATTCGTGAAGCCACGCAATCGTGGCCGCTAAACTTGAGACAATGCACATGCGTTATCGCCTGATCGCGATCGACCTGGACGGGACGCTGCTCTGCCCCGATGGCAAGGTGAGCAAGAAGAATCGCGATGCGCTGCACGCGGCGCACGAGGCGGGTGCGATCATTTTGCCTTGCACCGGCCGTGGTTGGCGTGAGTCGCGTCGGGTGCTGACGTCGGTCCCCGACACCGAGGTCGGCGTCTTCAACACCGGCGCGATCGTCTGCGACATGAAGGACGGTGAAACGCAGGACCGCGCCGCCTTCGACCCCGACACCGCGCGCGAGATGATCGATCTGCTCAGCGAGGGCGACGAGGCGGTACTGATTTTTACCGACCCCTCGGCAACGGGCTACGAGTACATCGTCACCGGCAAGGGCGAGCTGACGCGCAATACGCGGTGGTGGTTTGAACACAACGGGCTTCGGTGGGCGATGCAGCCCGAGCTGGAACCTTCGATCCTGAACCACGTCGTGCGCGCGGGCGCAATCGCCTTAGTCGATCGCGCGGTCGAGGTGGTGGACAGGCTTAAGCAGGTGCTTGCCGGGCGGATCGAGGCGCACGGTTTCCCTGCGCTGCAGGACCCGGGTGCAACGCATCCGACGCACATCATCGAGTGCTTTGCCTCGGGCGTGACCAAGTGGCGCGGCATCGAGTGGGTCTGTGGCCAGCACGGCATCTCGCCCGAAGAGGTCGCGGTGCTCGGCGATCAGATCAACGACGTGCCGATGTTCGAGCGTGCGGGCTGCGCGGTGGCGATGGGCAACGCGATCCCCGCGGTCAAAGACAGTGCGCACTACCACACGCTCAACAATGACGAGCACGGCGTCGCGCACGCGATTGAGAAGATGCTGGATGGGCAGTGGTGAGGCTTAGCCCGCTGTCGCTGTCGCGACCGATTTCGCCAGCTTCGCGTAGTCCTTCGCGCCGTTGGAGTCGGCTGCGTACGTCAGCACGCTCTGCCCGAAGCTCGGGGCCTCGGCGAGCTTGATGTTCCGGCGGATCGGCGGCTGGTACACCACGGCGTCGGCCCAAGGCAGGGCGGTGCCTTTGGCCTCGGCGAAGAAGCCCTCGACATCCGCGACGACATCGCTGGCAAGAATCGTATTGGCTTCGTGCATGCACAGGACGACGCCGGACACGGTGAGCGAGGGGTTGATGCCCTGGCGGATCATGTTGATCGTTTCGAAGAGCTTGCCCATGCCCTGCAGCGCTAGAAAGTGGGCCTGCATTGGGACGACGATTTCATCGGCACAGGTCAGGCCGTTGATCGTGAGCAGGCCCAGTGAGGGCGGGCAGTCAATCAGGACGTAGTCGAACTGTTTGATGAGCTCGGCACATTTGTTGCGTAGCAGGGCCTGCGCGAGGCCGGTCTTGACCTGCTCGGCCAGTTCGCTCTCGATCCCCGCGAGGTTGGTGTCTGCCGGGAGTACACCCAGTCGATCGCAGCCATCAACAGTGCGGACGATCTCCGCTGCGCTGACCGAGCTGTCCGCGAGCAGGTCGTAGATCGTCAGGTCGAGTTCTTCGGGGTCGATGCCCAGCGACAGCGTCAGGTGCGCCTGCGGGTCCAGGTCGATCATCAGCACGCGCAGGCCCGACGCGGCGAGCGCGGCGCCGAGGTTGACGGTAGTGGTTGTTTTGCCGACGCCGCCTTTCTGATTGATCAGCGCGATGCGGCGTGCCTCGCGCGGCGCAGGCAGTTCGGCGAGTGTCGGCAGGGTCGGGGTCTGCGGTTCTTCGGGTTCGGCAGGTGCAGGCTCTTCGTCGATGATCGGTGCCTCAGCTTTTTCTTCTACGGGCTCGGCTGCTTCCACTTCCTCCGCTTGTTCGCGGCGCTGCTGCTCAACCCAGGCGGGCATCGGGACCAGGTCCTCGTCATCGGCATTGGGGGCTTTAACCACGACCGGTTCTTCGGGCAGCGGCACATCGCCAAAGGGCCCGCTCTCGGTCTCGGGCTTGGGGGTCGTCGGCTGAGTTGTATTGGTCGTGTGGTCCACGGGACGCCTCCATGCGTCTAATTTGAGATGAACATCCTGTTGAGGGGAGTATATCAGGTCTGGGGTGTGCGAAACAGGTTCATCGGCCGTCTGATATCGTAACGGCTGCCGTCTTAATCATCGGCCTTGAAAGGAAACCCATGCCACGATTCGCCCGCCTGCTCGCCGCTGTCCTTCTCCTCACGCCCGGCTTGGCGTCGTTCGCTCAGGACGCGAAAGCACAGGACAGACCCAATATCATCTTCGCCTTCGCCGACGACTGGGGTAGGGAAGCCAGTGCCTACCGCGAAGCCGACCGCCCGACGATCAGCGACGCCGTCAAGACGCCTAACTTTGACATGCTGGCGAAGAACGGCGTGCTGTTTTGGGACGCCCACGTGAGCGCCCCGTCGTGCACGCCGTCGCGCACCGCAGTGCTCACCGGCCGGCACTTCTTCCGAAACGGCAGCGGCAGCCAACTGCACAGCCCGTGGTCAGGCAAGCCCGGAGACGACCCGGTCAAGAAGCTCGAGAGCTACCACACGCTGCTCGAGAAGGCCGGCTACCACACCGGTGTCACCTACAAGACCCACGTGTCGATGCACCTGTTCGTCAGCAAGAATCACCAGTACAACAAGGCCGGGCGGAAGGTCAACGGCTTTTCCCAGCATGTGATGAAGGGCAAGACCTCCGAAGAGCGTGAAAAGCTCAAGCAGCAACTGCTCGACGAGGTCCGCGGCAACATGCGCTCATTCCTCGACGCCCGTAAAGACGGCCAACCCTTCTGCTGGTACTTCAGCCCGACCAACGTCCACCGCACCTGGATCTGGGAGTCTGCCCAGCCGATGTGGGGCCTGAACCCCGACGACCTCAACGGCAAGATTCCACCGTTTATGCCCGATCACGAAGTCATCCGGCAGGACCTGGCCGACTACCTCGGTGAGGTGATGGCCTTCGATGCACAACTCGGCGTACTCATCGATGAGCTCAAGCAGCGCGGCCTCTACGACAACACCATCATCGTCGTCTCCGGCGATCATGGCGCGCCGGGCTTCCCGCGTGGCAAGACCAACCTCGTCAACTTCGGCACACAGGTGCCGCTCGCGATCCACTGGCCCAAGGGCATTGCGAACCCCGGCCGGATCGTGAAGAACCCGACCTCGACGGTCGATCTTGCCCCGACGTTCCTTCAGATCGCCGGCCTTGATGTACACGAACAGATGAACGGCAACTCGCTGCTGCCTATCCTCAAGGACGGCAAGGCAACAGGCGTTACCGAATTGGGGAACGCTTATGTCATCACCGGACGCGAACGCCATGTCGGCCGACCCGAGACCCGCGAAGGGATGCTGCCCTACCCCTCGCGTGCGATCCGCACGACAGACTATCTTTACATCAAGAACTTCAAACCCGACCGCTGGCCGCAGTTGCTTCCGCCAGTGACGCAGGGATTGAAGACCCACGGCGACCTAGACGGTGGGCCGACCAAGCAGTGGTACGCCCAGATCCAGGACGACGAGAAGTACGCGAAGTACTCCGAGTGGGCCTGGGGTAAGCGGCCGGCCGAGGAGTTGTACGACCTCAAGGCCGACCCGCACCAGATGAAGAACCTGGCCGACAGCGGCGAGCATCAAGCGGTCAAGCAGAAGCTCGCCAAGCAGTTGATGGACGAGCTCGAGAAGTACGAAGACCCCCGCGTCGTCGGTGAAGGCGACGCGTTCGATCGCGCGCCGTACTGGAAGCCGGGGCGGTGATCAGCATGTACCCACTCAAGCACACTTGGGTCTTGATCCTGCTGCTATTCATAAGTTTCCTGGTCGGCTGCCAATCGCAACCGGCCGGCCCGGACTTCTGGGACCCGATCCCCGCGTCGCCCAGCACGACGATGCCGGACAAGATCCATGACGGCTATTGGAACGGCCAGTTCCAGCGCGTCAACCGCGAGGTCGCGCAGGCCAAGGATGTGCAGGTTGTCTTCTTCGGCGACTCGATCACCAAAAGCTGGACCCTGCTGCGTGCGGATGGTAAGCCCGTCTGGGAAGAACGCTTCGCCAGGTACAACCCGATCAACATGGGCAACTCCGGCGACATCACGCCGGTCATGCTCTACCGCGTCAACCACGGCAATCTGGATTTTCCGAAGGGGCAACAGCCTCGTGTTGCCGTCCTGCTCTGCGGGACCAACAACTACGTCGTTAAGCAGAGCGACGGTGGAAAGGTGAAGTGGGATCTGGGGATCGATGCGCCGCCTGGCGAAGTGGCCGATGGTGTCCGCGCGATCGCGCAGGCGTTCTGCAAGAAATCGCCCGCCACGCGCGTCATCGTGCTCGGCATCCTTCCGGTGAAACAGCAGGTCAAGTGGGCGAAGTGCCAGGAGACCAACCGGACCCTTGCCGGATATTCGTATCCCAAGGACGAGGTCGTATTCCTCGATCTGCAGGACCGCTTCCTTGGAGAAGACGGCAAGCTCAAGCTGGGCCTATTCACCGACGGCACACACCTGTCGATGAAAGGCTATGAAGTATTCGCCGACGCGATTCAACCCGAGATCGATCGTTTGATCGCGCTCGGGCCAATCAAGTGATGACCCGATTCATTTTTCCGATGCGCCTGCAGCGACCGGTACCGCACGGTTCGTATGGTGGCGCAGCTTGCGTAACACCAGCCAGCCCACCAGCGCCAGCGGAAGGATCACCGTCAGCCAGGGGATGAAGCCGACCGTGGCCAGGGAGACGCGTGTGAAGAACCCGCCGACCGCGTCAATCGAGGCGCCCCATGTCCGTGCGACCTGCGTCGTGAAGCCGGGCTCTTCCGTCGCCTCGGGCACGTAGTCCTTGATCTCTTCGATCGACAGGGTCACGGTCGACAGCGAGGTCAAGTCCTTAAGCACGTTCAGCCGGCCCTCGATCCGCTCGATCTCGCCACGCACGCGGGCGATTTCACGCTCGATCTGCAGGATGTCGTTGAGCGAACGCGTGCTCTGATCAAGATGTTTGTGCAGGCGTTCTTCTTCTTTGCGCAGGTTGCGTGACCGTGCTTCGAGGTCGACGTACTCCGCGGTGACCTCCTGACTGTCGCTGGTGACGTCGCGCACCTGGCCGAGCGTTTTGCTGCCATCAAGGAAGGTGTGGAATGCTTCGGAAGGGATGCGCAGCTTCCAATTGCCTCGGCGGGGCTCGCCTTCGCTGCCCTGCACACTGGAGCTGGCGATGAACCCGCCGTGCTTGTCGGCCAACGCGCGGACTTTGGCGGGGACGCCTTCGAATTCATCTACGACCAGTTGCACGCTGGCGGTGAAGATGATCTTGCGCTGCTGCGCCGCGGTGGGCAGGGGGGCGATGCTGGCGGTGGTTTTTTCACTTTGATTGACCGCGACGGTCTCGTAGGCTTCCGCCTCGGCGACGTCGTACGCGTAGGTATTCGCGGCGGGCGAATGCGCAAGGGTGCTGTCATCGCTGTACTGGGCGCTCTCTTCGGAGCCGCAGGCAACCATCCAGATCAAAGTCAGGCAGAGGGTCAGGGTCAAGACGGTTCGCATGGCGTCGCTCCGGCAGGGGGTCAGGGGTCTGCCGGTATAGACGTTGAGCGTGGTGCAGGGTTCAAACCTTTGTGTCGTTCGGTTGGTTGGCCACCCGGCGGACCGCGGGCAGGACCTGGGCCTGGAGTCGGGCGATGCTGGCCTGCCACTCCGCAGCTGCGCGGCGCAGACGCGATCGGCCCGCATTCGTGAGCGTGTAGACCTTCCTGGGTCTGGGGGTCGTGCGGTCCCACTTGGCGGTGATCAGGCCGTCGGCTTCAAAGCTGTGCAGCAGGGGGTAGAGCGTGCCGGGCGTGAGCGGGTGGTTGGTGGTAAGCCTGATCTGCTTCTGGATGCCGTAGCCGTGGCGGGGCCCGTCGGTCAGGACCGAGAGGATCAGGACTTCCAGCGAGCCACGGAAGAGGTCGCGATGGGGGGCGTGGAGCGGGGGCACGACATAATTATAGGTTTATATTCGTGTATCGAAGCAAGATATATAGGACTTGCAGGCTTCTGTGATCTCACTACACTTCTTGGCCCGGCCGCACGACGCGGCAGAATGAAATCCCAACCCCTGGACCCCCAAACATGGCCAACGGCACGATCTCGCAAGTCATCGGCTCGACCTTCGACGCACAGTTCCCCGAAGACAGCCTCCCGGAAATCTACAACGCCCTCGAGCTGAACTACAAGGTCGGCGACGACACCATCAGCCTCTTCGGCGAGGTTCAGCAGCACCTCGGCGGCGGACAGGTTCGTGCCGTCGCGCTCGGCTCGACCGATGGTCTGACCCGCGGTGCCCAAGTCACCGACACCGGCGCACCCGTCTCCGTGCCTGTGGGTGAACAAGTCCTCGGCCGTGTGTTCAACCTGCTGGGCAACCCCATCGACGAGAAGGGCGATGTCGGCACCGACAAACGAATGCCCATCCACCGCAAGCCCCCGGCCTTCGCGCAGCTCTCGCCCAAGACCGAGATCCTCGAGACCGGCATCAAGGTCGTCGACCTGCTCTGCCCGTTTGTCCGTGGCGGCAAGATCGGCCTGTTCGGCGGTGCGGGTGTCGGCAAGACCGTCATCATCCAGGAGATGATCGCACGTGTCGCGAAGAACTTCGGCGGCTACTCCGTCTTCTGCGGCGTCGGTGAACGTACCCGCGAAGGCAACGACCTCTGGGGCGAAATGGCTGAGTCGGAATACACCGATGCCGAAGGCAACACCGCGTACGTCCTCGACAAGGTCGCGATGGTCTTTGGTCAGATGAACGAACCGCCGGGCGCTCGTCTGCGTGTCGCGCTGTCGGGCCTGACCATGGCGGAGAACTTCCGTGACGAGTCGGGTAAGGAAACGCTGATCTTCGTCGACAACGTTTTCCGCTTTACACAAGCGGGTTCCGAAGTGTCCGCGCTGCTGGGCCGTATGCCCTCGGCGGTCGGTTACCAGCCGACGCTGTCCACCGAGATGGGCGAGTTGCAGGAGCGCATCACCTCGACCGAGAAGGGCGCGATTACATCGGTCCAGGCGATCTATGTCCCCGCGGACGACCTGACCGACCCCGCGCCGGCCACGGCGTTTAGCCACCTCGACGCGTTCGTCGTCCTCGCCCGTGGTATTGCCGAGAAGGGCATCTTCCCCGCGATCGACCCGTTGGCCTCGACCTCGACGATTCTCGACCCCTCGGTGCTCGGCGAACGGCACTACGCCTGTGCCCGCCAGGTCCAGTCGATCCTCCAGCGCTACAAGTCGCTGCAGGACATCATCGCGATTCTCGGTGTCGACGAACTGGCTGAAGAAGACAAGCTGATCGTTAGCCGTGCCCGTAAGATCGAACGCTTCCTCTCTCAGCCGTTCCACGTCGCGGAAGTCTTCACCGGCTTCCCGGGCGTCGACTCCACGCTGGAAGAAACCATCGACTCATTCGAGCGCCTCTGTGCCGGCGAAGGCGACGACCTGCCCGAGTCCGCGTTCATGTACGTTGGCACGCTCGACGACGCCCGCGCCAAGGCTGAGAAGATGGCCGCGAACGCGTAAGCGACCAGCTGTTCCCCAGCCCCAATCCAAATCCTATGAAGCCCGCGCCACCCCGGCGTGGGCTTTTTCATAGCGGCTGCCGGGTCGAGCCTTGGCTGGCTTGCCCGGATTGGGCCATCGGCATGAATGGCGTTCAGAGGCGAGGTCGGACGGATCTAGTTGAGTCCGATAGGGCTGCAAATCCGGTGATTGATTCCGATAAATCATCTCTGTCTGAGACCAGGGGCGGCGCGTGAAATTAGATAAAAATTCTTCAAGAATCGCTCTTTAATTCGTTTGAAGGATGTTTTTTGAGCGAGACGTAAAAGTAAACATTATTCATTTCTTCCCGAAAAGATGTTGCAGTTCGGTAGTTATGGTGTATAGTACCCCTACGTGACTACCCACAAAGTGGTAGCCACGTAGGGGTACCGCTCAAGTGGTACCCAAGAAGAGTGATCCATGTGGCGTTCGCATGGGCTCTTTGTGATCCAAATCCAGGTCTGCCTGGAGGGAAAGAAGATGATGATGATGACTAATACTCGTACTGCGCTCGCATTGACTACTGCGGCCCTTTTTGCGGGGGGCACCCAGGCCGCCACCTTTACCACGATCAACCCCCCGGATGTTGGCCAGAAGAGCCACGAAGAGATCCTCGAAGAGATCTACGGCGGCGATTTTATTCAGACTGACAATGATTTCTCGAACGGTGTGGTCAGCATCACCCGTATCGATGACGATCTTGATCAGACCTACAACATCGGTGGCTGGGGCGCTCGTGCCTTGGCACGCTGGGCAGCCGCATCTCAAGCCTTTGGTACTACCGCTGGAGGCCCGCTCTTTAGTGTGACCGGCGGCAATGGCGACCCGGTTGGCGGCAGCATCCTGAATCAGCCAGGCGGCAGCGATATCGCTTTTTCCCGCTTTGGGACCGATAGCAACACGACCAATGTCTCAACCGACCCGAGCCTGAACCCCGCCGACCGCGACCATATCGTGACCTACGAGGTCAACTTCCTGCAAAATAGGCTGAGCATCCTTCCCAATCCGGCTGACACAACGCTCCTTTTGTTTGTTGAAGACTCGGCCGTTGGCTCACCTAATGAAGACTTCGATTTCAACGACCTGGTGATCGAGCTGACCACCAGCCCGGTGCCCGAACCCTCATCGATTGCACTGATGGCAATGGGTGCTTTGGCGATGATCAAACGTCGTCGACACTCCTGATCACGCGTGAATCCCGACTCATCATCTGAGTCCATGACCTAATCGTCGTGGGCTTAATTCCTCACTCTTAACTTGAGTGATTCAGACAACCGGTACCCCAAACGTTTGGGGATAAGCCCGCACAGTTAGCACTCGAATTTCACCGCAAAACGCATGGATACCTGTCCCGGAAAGGACGCCAAGTGGACGAAATCATTGGACGAAGAAGCGTGTCAAAAAAAATCAGAAAGTCCAATAATTGAGCTTGACATGGATCAAAGAACGGATATATTACCCTTTATAGCTAGCAACAAGAAGCTAGCACTTTGAGGTGAGACGAGCGACGGTCGCCCGGATCACAAAGACTCAAACCCAGGCATGTCCTGGAGGACAAGAAAGATGATGATGAACACCCGTACTCTTATTGCGTTTGCTGGCGCGGCACTAATCTCTGCCGGTGCTCAGGCCGGCTTTACCACGGTCCAGTCTCCTTTCCCGGGAGAGGCGTCCCACGCTGAGATCCTTGGCGACATCTTCGGCGGCACCTTCATCCAAAACGGCAATGACTTCAGCAACGGCAGCGGGGTTGTCGTGACCCGCGTCGATGACGATGACGACCAGACCTACGACTTTGCGACCTGGAGCGCCGAGGCCTTGGCTAGCTGGTCTTGTGCCGGGCACGGATTCGGTACCGTTCAGGACGGCTCCCTGTTCAGCGTTCCTGGCGAGCAATTTGGTTCGGTCACTGGATCGGTTGTTAATCAGCCGGGTGGCTCTGACATCACGTTCGCCCGCTTTGGCACAGAGGTAAGCACGCAGGATGTCACGACCAACCCCGGTGACAACCCTGATGGCAACGACCACGTCGTCACCTATACGTACTCGATCAATGATGTGCAGCAGGCCAACACCTACCTGCTCTTCTTCGAGGACTTGCCCGGAGGCGCTGCGCACGCAGACTTCGACTACAACGACCTTGTTGTCGAAATCACCGGAACCAACATCCCCGAGCCCAGCTCACTTGCCCTCATCGCACTGGGAGGCGTGGCTATGCTCCGGCGTCGGCGTGGCTGAGTAGACAATCGAACAAACCTGAATCACGAATCACCCTAAAGCTATCGATCATCATCTGAGTCCACGGTTTAGTCGCCGTGGGCTTTTTTCTGCGCGTTTCGTGCGGCCGCGGTCACGGGGTATGCTGTAGCGATGAAACATCGATCCCTTATTGGCTTGCTCGTCCTGGTTCTTCTCCTCTCGGCTGGTTGCCACACGCACGAGCACGTGGTGCTGGTCTCAGCCAAAGGCGATGCGGTCCAGTCGCCCGCGCAGGCGGTTGCGGAGAGTACGCGGACCGCGGCGACGGCGGTGCTTGCATCGCTTACCGATGAGCAGAAGAAGTTGGCCGTCTACGATATCAAGGCCCCGCTGCGCAAGGACTGGCACTTCATCCCCCGCGAGCGCAAGGGCCTGATGTTCGGCGACATGACCGTCGAGCAGAAAACGCTCGTCCATAAGCTGATGCAGACGGCGCTGTCGGATTCGGGCTACCTCAAGGCGACCGACATCATCTGGCTGGAGAGTGTGCTCTACGAATTGAGCAACCAGAGCCCGATGCGCAGTCCGAACAACTACGTTCTGCAAATCTATGGCGACCCGGCCGACGAAAAAGCCGCGTGGGGCTGGCGGCTGGAGGGCCACCACCTGTCGATCAACCTGACCTACACGCCCGATGGTATCGGTGTCACACCACTCTTCTTCGGCACCAACCCCGCGGTGGTTAAGACCGGACCGCTTGCGGGGAAGCGTGTGCTCAGCGATGCCCATGATCAGGCGGTCTCGTTTGCGAGTTCCCTCAATGAAGATCAGCGCAAGAAGATGATGCTCAAGGCGAAGCCGCGTGATGTGGTCACTGGGCCAGGCCGCGAAAGTAAGCTGGATCAGCCCGCTGGGATTAGTATTGACGCGTTGTCTGCTTCGCAGCAAGACGAACTCTTACTGCTGGTCTGGACGCACCTCAACAGCCTGGATTCAACGCACGCGAAAAGCCTTTACTGGGATGTTGTGAATCTCTTCGGCGACGCGCCAGTGCTGCATGGCTACACCTTCGCCTGGGCCGGCCCGATCGATGTCGATCAGCCTTTCTACTACCGCATTCACAGTCCGCGCTTTGTGATCGAGTACACCTGCCAGGGCAACAACCACGTGCACGCGGTGATTCATGACCTGAGCGACCCGCTGCAGGAAGACCTGCTCAAGAAGCACTTCGAGCAGCACGAGCACTGATTGCGTTTGAGATCACTCGAAGCCCACGGATTGAATCCGTGGGCTTCCATCGTATCTTGATCTTATTGAGCACTACTCAATCACGATCGAAGTCGGATCAAAGTCCGCCTTCGGTGGCTTGGGGTCCAGCTTCTCGAGCGTGTCGACCAGCACCTTCGTCACCAGCAGGTTCCGGAACCAACGCCGCTCGGCCGGGATGACGTACCACGGCGCGTGGTTGTGCGTGGTTTGCCGCATCACCTCGCTGTAGCGGTCCTGATACTTCTCCCAGCGGGCGCGTTCTTCGAGGTCCGCGACGTTGAACTTCCAGTGCTTGTCCGGCCGATCGAGGCGGCGCTGCAGGCGCTCTTTCTGGTAACCCTTGCTGATGTGCAGGAAGAACTTGACGATGGTCGTGCCCTCGTCGTGCAGCATGCGCTCGAAGTCGTTGATGTGGCCGACGCGCTTGGAACAGACCGGTTTCGGCGCCAGGTGTTTGACCGCGACGGTGACGGCGTCTTCGTAGTGGCTGCGGTTGAAGACGCCGATGTACCCGCGCTTGGGCACGTAGTGGTGGATCCGCCAGAGGTAATCGTGCGCGAGTTCTTCGTCGTTGGGCTTCTTGTAGCTCTTGACCTTGCAGCCCGCGGGGTCGATTGGGCCGAACACGGCCTTGAGGGTCGAGTCCTTGCCGCCCGCGTCCATCGCCTGCATCACGACCAGTAGCGAACGCTTCTGCTCGGCGTAGAGGTTCTCCTGCAATTCGACCAGTCGTTGGCTGAGCGCCTGAAACGCATCCTTGCCGTCTTCCTTCTCCAGTCCACCGTCGTGGCGGGTTGCGCGTTCGCCCAGATGAAAGTCAGGTTTTGACCCCACTCGGTATGGTCGGGTGTCGAGGTGGATCGAGAGAAGCTCGTCGTGTTTCTTGCCTTGCATCTACGTTTTGTAACGGATTGGCTGGCTGCCTGCTCGTGATGCATCAGGTCAAGAGTGATTGTTTCGCGCGCAGTGTTAATTTGGCCATGTTCACGACAGGTGTTGAACGATCTACGGTTACAGGCTCATATCGCGAGATAGGCGACGGATTGTGAAAATTGTTGGAAGGTTTGTATGCGAACCTGATCGATCTCGGGTTTTGGCACGGGCTTTGTCTACGGGGGTGGTAGAACGGTCTTGATGTTCAGACCGACGCAACCACCGGCGTCTTGAAAAGGGCCGGCCCACTGAAACCAACCAAAGGATTCCCGATGTATGGACTCCTGATCGATATGGACGGGGTGATTTACAGGAGCAGCCAGCTCATCCCCGGCGCGGACCTGTTTATCAATTCGCTTCGTGAGCGTGGCGTGCCGTTCCTTTTCCTGACGAACAACTCGCAGCGCACGCGTCGCGACATCGCCGCCAAGCTGCAGCGCATGGGTGTCCATGCCGGGCCCGAGCACGTGTTCACCTGCGCGATGGCGACGGCGCGTTTCCTCGCTTCGCAGAAACCCGGGGGCACCGCATATGTTCTGGGCGAGACCGGGCTCACCACCGCGCTGCACACCAACGGCTTCGCGATCGTGGATAAGGACCCGGACTACGTTGTCGTCGGCGAGGGACGGACCTATACCTTCGAGATGCTCGAGCACGCGACCAACCTCGTGCTAGGCGGCGCCAAACTTGTTGCGACCAATATGGACCCCAACTGCCCAACGAGCAGCGGCACGCGTCCGGGCTGCGGCGCGGTCGTCAAGCTGCTTGAAGAAGCGACGGGCAGACAAGCCTTTTCCGTCGGTAAGCCCAGCCCGATTATGATGCGCGCCGCACGCAAGGAGCTTGGACTGGACGCGGACCACACCTTCATGATCGGCGACACGATGTCCACCGACGTGCTCGGCGGCGTGCAACTCGGCTACCACACGATCCTCGTCCTCTCCGGGGGGACCCGGCGCAAAGATATCGGCAACTACTCGTACCAGCCCGACACGATCGTCGAGTCGGTGGCCGAGCTCGGACCCGGGCGGTTCGAGCAGTTGATGCTCGGCGTGGGGTCGTCCAGCCGGGCGCTGATGATGTCTGCGACCGCATAAGTGGACATCAATAAGATTCCTCCTGCTCCGGCGGTCGTTTTCGAAGCGGCCGCCGGGGTTTTTTGTTGCTAACCTGCACGCATGGCTGACCAACGCACACGCATCGCCGCGGGCTGCATGACCGGCACATCGCTGGACGGGCTGGACGCCGCGCTGGTGAAGATCACCGGCACGGGCCTGGCGATGAAGGCCGAGCTGCTGGGGCATGTCGCGGTGGACTTGCCCGACGAGCTGCGCAGCACGCTGATGTCGCTGGCGTCGGGCGAGGCGAACGAGCCGATCGTGTACATGCGTGCAGCGCGGGCGCTCGGCGAACTGCACGCCGACGGCATCGATCAATTGTTAGCCGGCGGGCTCGTCCCGCCGCTGGACCAACCCATCGACTTCATCACCGCCCACGGCCAAACCATCTGGCACGCGCCTAAAGACGGCAGCGATGAACTCGGCGGCGGCCCCAAGAGCTGGCAACTCTTCGACCCCTGGCCGATCGTCAAACGCTTGGGTGTCCCGGTGTGCTACGACCTGCGGCAGGCCGATCTGATCGCCGGCGGCGAGGGCGCACCGCTGACCCCGATCGCGGATTGGGTGATGTATCGGGATTCTGCTGATTTTGTGATCAATCTTGGCGGTGTCATGAATTACACCCGACTTTTCACTGATGTGTCTGAAACGGTTGGTGGCGATGTGTCTGCATGCAACCTTCTATTAGATGGAATCTGCAAAAAATTATTCGATCAGCGATATGACAGTGCCGGCCAACTTGCAAGCAAAGGAAAGATAGACCGTGATGTTCGACTAGCAATCCACAAAGCTTTGGAAGGATTGGATAGATCAAAATCTCTAGGTCGTGAACAGTTCACATTGGCATGGATCGAACAGATAGTTGCTGATTTGTCGAGTGAGACTGATCCGTGTGATGTGCTATTTACTGCATGTGAGCACGTAGGTTTAGTCGTAAAGAATGCCACATCGCCAAGAGGGGATAGTCGGCCGAGGCGTGTCGTTCTCGCAGGTGGTGGTGCGAGGAATGCTGAACTCGTCAGACAGATTGACGCTCTTGCCGACGGTCCTGTTCAACTCTCCGATGACCTCGGCATCCCCTGCGAAGCGCGCGAGGCGATGGGGTTCGCGGTGCTCGGGGCGCTCTCGCAGGACGGGGTGCCGGTCTCGCTGCCGCAGGTGACGGGTGCGACGGACCCGGGTGTCGCGGGGGTGTGGGCGGGGGTGTAATGTTGTTAGCGACCGCCCGCGAGGGCGGTGTTGGCGTGTCCGTGGTGTGGCGGAACCCCGCCCTTGCGGGCGGTCGCTAAACTCGATGCTTGTCATGACCACACCCACCCCCAGCGAAGACCGAGGCCACCTCGCGACCGAGCAGCGTAACGCCGCCGCCGCCGCGATCGATGCGCTGTCGGTCGAGGCGACGCTACGGCTGATGAACACCCAGGACATGGAGGTGCCGCTGGCGATCCGCAAGGCGATCCCGCAGATCACGAAGGTAATCGAGGCGGTCGTTGCGGGGATGAAGCGGGGCGGCCGATTGATCTACTGCGGCGCGGGGACCTCCGGCCGGCTGGGTGTGCTCGACGCGAGCGAGTGCCCGCCGACGTTTTGCAGCGACCCCGACCAGGTCGTCGGAATCATCGCGGGGGGCGACACCGCGCTGCGTAACGCCGTCGAGGGCGCCGAGGACCAGCGCGACGGCGCGGTGCCTGCTTTGGAGAAACTCAACCTCACCGAGCACGACACGCTTATCGGCATCGCGGCCGGCGGGACGACGCCTTATGTCTGGGGCGCGATCGATTACGCGCACAAGCGGGGTGCGAAGACGTCGCTGATGACCTGCGTGCCGATCAAGACACTGATGACCCGTCCGCGTGCCCCGGTCGTCAAGCCCAACGAGCCGGTCAGCGTCCCGCCCAGGCCCGAGCTGCCGGTTCCCGTCTACCAGCCCATCGAACTGATCGTCGGCCCGGAGGTGCTCACCGGTTCAACGCGTCTCAAGGCGGGCACCGCCACCAAGCTCGCGCTCAACATGATCACGACCACATCGATGCTGCAGCTGGGCAAGGCCTGGGGCAACCTCATGGTCGACCTCCGCGCGACCAACGCGAAGCTGATGGACCGCTCGATCCGCATCGTCGCCAGCCAGGCGAAGCTGACTCGCGAGGAGGCGGCGGACGTGCTTACGAAAGCCGAGGGCCGGGTCAAGCCCGCGCTGATCATGGCGATGCGTGGCGTCGGGCTTGATGAAGCCAAACGCCTGCTCGACCAGCACGACCAGAAGCTAAGGCCGATCCTCGGGCCGCCGCGGTGATTGATTATTGCTGATTTGCCTTGCCAATTATCAATCATCAATTATCAATCAGATATCATGCCCCTCATGACCACCGAAACCACCTCATCGATCCCGACCGTCCCCTGCCAGATCAAACGCCTCGAGGGCAACACCGATTCGCCGCTGCCGACGTATCAGTCCGAGCACGCCGCGGGGATGGATGTCCACGCGTTCCTGAGCGAGAACGTCACGATCGAGCCGGGCAAGATCTTCCTTTGCCCCACCGGCTTCGCGATCGCGGTGCCCGAGGGCTACGAGGCGCAGCTCCGCCCGCGCTCCGGGCTCGCTTGCAAGTTCGGCGTGACGCTGCCCAACTGCACCGGCACGATTGATGCCGACTACCGCGGCGAGGTCAAGGTCGCGCTGATCAACCTGGGGCAGGAGCCCTTCACCGTTGAGCCGGGCATGCGTGTCTGCCAGATGATCATCAAGCCCGTGCCCCAGTGCGTCTGGACGGAAGTGGATGAGCTGAGCGAGACCCTCCGCGGCGCCGGCGGGTTCGGGCACACGGGGCACTGAGAAGCGATGAAGATTATCTCTGCCGAAGAAGTCCACGCGGCGCTGTCGTACCCCGCGCTAGTCGACACGTTGCAAGACGCGTACGCCCAGCCGTTCAACATGCCGCCGCGTCAGGTGTTTTTATTGGATGAGCAGCCGGACAACCACGATGCGTTCGCGGTGCTGCCGTCGTGGAACGACGAGCTGATCGCGGTAAAGTCGTTCACGTACTTCCCCGACAACCCCCGGCCCGACTACGCGCCGCTGTACTCCAAGATCATGCTCTTCGACCGCAAGCACGGCGAGCCCCTCGCGCTGGTCGACGGCACGAGCGTGACCTTCTGGCGCACGGCGGGCATCTCGGGCCTGGCGTCGCGCCTGCTGTCGCGCGAGGACTCGAAGACGCTGCTGCTATTGGGCGCCGGCAACCTCGCGCCCTACATCATCAAGGCACAACTCAGCGTCCGGCCGATCGAGCGCGTCATGGTCTGGGGACGAACGCCCAGCAAGGCGCAGCAGATCGTTGATGCGTTGTCCGCAGAAGTGATCGATGTCAGCTTTGAAACGGCCCACGACCTGCAGGTCGCCTGCGGAGACGCCGATATCATCGTCAGCGCGACCGGCTCGCACGAGCCCCTGGTCCTCGGCGATTGGGTCACGCCGGGCACGCATACCGACTTTATCGGCAACCATCACGCCACCAAACGCGAGTGCGACACGGCCCTGGTCGTTAATTCCAAGGTCTACGCCGACAGCTACGTGAACTGCTTCAAGGAGGCCGGCGAGGTGCTGGTGCCGATCGACGAAGGCGCGGTCACCAAAGACCACGTCGTCGGCGAACTGACCGAGATGTGCAGCGGCAAGGCTGCGCTACGCGAGTCGGACGACGAGATCACGCTGTTCAAATCGATTGGGATGGCGATGAGCGATCTGGTCGGCGCGGGGTGCGCGTATCGAGCGCAAGTTTAGCGGTCACCCTTGGGTGACTTCACGAACCATTATTTTGTTGTATTCGCGTAAACGCGACCGCTAAACGGTTTATCCCTTAAACGCCTCGAAGTGCGTGTTCTGGATCGGGGTCACGACCTCGATGACGTCGTGCAGGATCATCGCAGGGCTGCCGATCGAGTCGATCTCGATGATATCTTGCTTGGGGTAGTGCTCCAGCACCGGCTCGGTCTCTTTCTTGTAGACCTCCCAGCGGTTGCGGATCACTTCTTCATCCGCGTCGTCGATGCGGTTGGATTTCAACGCGCGGCGACGCAGACGCTCGAACATCGCGTTCTCGTCCGAGCAGGTCAGGTGGATGACCTTGTAGACGTGGATGTGCTCGTCCATCAGCTTGGCCTGCTCGACCGTGCGCGGGATGCCGTCGAGGATCAGCAGGTCGTCGTGCGGCTTGTAGATGCCAAGGGTGACCTGCGCGGCGATGTTCTTGGCCCACATCTTCACGGTGATCTCGTCGGGGACCAGTTCGCCACGCGAGGAGGTCTCGTAGAAGATCTTGCCCAGGTCCGAGCGGATGTCGATGTTGCGGAAGACCTCGCCACAGGACATGTGATAGAAGCCGGGGATTCGGCCGAGGATCGCGCCCTGCGTGCCCTTGCCGGCCCCGGGGGCGCCGAAGAGGAGGATGGTTTTGTAGCGTTTGTCTTCGGCCATGGCGGTCTCTAGGGTCTGGCGGGGTCGAACGGGGGTCAGGAGAGTTTAATCATCGACTAACTGGCTGCACGGCTTGTCTTGGCCGATTTGGCCGCTTAGAATGATTCCAAACACTAATTTACCATTTGATCCCGCCTGGCGGGCCTGAAATAGGGATAATGCTTGCTATGAGCCTCAAACTGCCTATCTATTTAGATCATAACGCCACGACCCCGATCGATCCGCGGGTGCTGGACGCCATGCTGCCATATTTCACCGAGAAGTTTGGCAACTCGGCCAGCCGCAACCACCAGTACGGCTGGGACGCGGAAGAAGGCGTCGATTATGCCCGCGAGCAGGTCGCCAACCTCATCGGCGCTTCCTCAAAAGAGATCGTCTGGACCTCCGGCTCGACCGAGTCGAACAACCTCGCGATCAAGGGCGTCGCCGATATGTACGGCAAGAAAGGCAACCACATCATCACCGCCGTTCACGAGCACAAGGCCGTGCTCGACCCGGTTAAGCGTCTGCAGAAGCAGGGCTTCGATGTGACCTGGCTTGAGCCCAACAGCGACGGCATTATCACCGCCGAGGCTGTTGAGGGCGCGCTGCGTGACGACACGATCCTGGTGACGGTCATGTGGGCGAACAACGAGCTGGGCACGATCAACGAGATTCCCGAGATCGGCCGGATGCTCAAAGAGAAGTACAGCGAGAAGGACAAGCCGATCCTGCACACGGACGCGACGCAGTGGGTGGGCAAGATGCCGACCGATGTGAATCGTGATGGTGTGGACCTGCTCAGCGCGTCGGCCCACAAGATGTACGGGCCTAAGGGCGTTGGCTGTTTGTATGTACGCCGCCGTCGCCCGCGTGTGCGTCTGGCACCGATCATTGATGGCGGCGGTCACGAGCGCGGCATGCGTTCGGGCACGCTCAACGTCACCGGCATCGTCGGCATGGGCGCCGCTTGCGAGATCGCGGGCAAGGAGATGGACAGCGAGCAGGAGCGCCTGCTCAAGCTGCGGACCCGCCTGGAAGAGGGCATCCTCTCCAAGCTCGAAATGGCGGTCGTCAACGGCCACCCGACCAAGCGCCTGCCCGGCACGACGAATATCAGTTTCCCTTACGTAGAAGGCGAATCCCTGATGATGGCGATCAAGGAGATCGCGGTGTCGTCGGGCTCGGCCTGCACCAGCGCATCGCTGGAGCCGAGCTACGTGCTCAAGGCCCTGGGCCTAGGCGATGAGATCGCGCACAGCTCGATCCGCTTCGGGCTCGGCCGATTCACGACCGAGGAAGAGATCGACTACACGATCGAGAAGGTCGTGAAGAACGTGCAGCACCTGCTGGACATGAGCCCGCTGTGGGAGATGGTCCAGGAAGGTATCGATTTAAGCACCGTGAAGTGGGGCGAGCACTAATTTAAAGATCGGCCGAGGGTGCTCCAGCACCCGGCCTATAATTGACCGATAGAGATAAGTAAGAACAAAGGAGCCAGTCATGGCCTATAGCGATAAAGTCGTCGACCACTATGAGCACCCCCGCAACGTCGGCACGATGGACAAGGCCGACCCGAACGTCGGCACCGGCGTCGTCGGCGCACCGGAGTGTGGCGACGTGATGCGGCTGCAGATCAAGGTCAACCCCGAGACGGGCAAGATCGAGGACGCGAAGTTCAAGACCTTCGGCTGCGGCAGTGCGATCGCGTCGTCGTCGCTCGCGACCGAGTGGCTCAAGGGCAAGACCCTGCACGAGGCCGACGAGATCAAGAACACGGACATCGTGCAGGAACTGGCGCTGCCGCCGGTGAAGATCCACTGCTCGGTCCTTGCCGAGGACGCGATCAAGCACGCGCTGGAGGACTACCTCGAGAAGCACGGCAAGACGATGGACGCGATCCACGACCACGAGCACGAAGACGCCAAGGCGTAACTGAAACCGATTCGCAGCGTCGGGTATAATGCCACGATGCGAGCCCGGTCGTGCCGACTGGGCTGCCGGGCCGATACGGCCCGGCTCGCGAGGAAATATTTAAGAGGTATTGCAATGGCTATTGAACTGACCGAAACCGCCGCCCGTGAGATCCGGACCATCGTCGAACAGCAGGAGCTGGACGCCGAGAAGGTCCGCCTGCGGGTCGGCGTCAAGGGCGGGGGCTGCTCCGGCTTCTCCTACCTGCTGGACCTGACCGAGACCGCCCGCGACACGGACGAAGAGTTTGAGTTGCACGGCATCAAGGTCGTCTGCGACCCCAAAAGCTACCTCTACCTCAACGGCACCTCGATCGACTTCAAAGACGAAGTCATGGGACGAGGCTTCGTCTTCAACAACCCCAACGCGAACGCGACGTGCGGTTGCGGGTCGAGCTTTAGTGCGTAGGCCAGTTGATTAACCTGACAACTCTCGAAGCCCACGGATTGAATCCGTGGGCTTCTTTTGTTTGATACAGTTGGACTATGCCCGGGTGGAACGGCTGGTATCACTGCATGGCGAACACGTATGGCACGTGGCTGCCGGGTGATCCGCGCGGATTCAGAACATGCAAGCACCGCGAACATGTTGAAGGGGATTACAAGTCACCGCCCCCCAAGGGCAAGTACGACGAGCGCTATGCACAGGCGAAGCGGTCGTTGACACGCGAGCCGGTGGTTTTGAGCTTGGATGCGAGGCGGGTCGTGATTGAATCCATGATCAAAACATGGGTCGAGGTTCACAGCATAGAGGTCCTGGCACTTGCGGTGAGTGGCCGTCATATGCATGTGCTTGTGAGATTTGGTGGAGTAGAGTTAAAGAAGCCCACGCCGCATCGGCGTGGGCTTCGAGAGCGCGATCCAGCGAGGTTCTATGTCGGCATCGCAAAGGAACGATCGTCAAAAGCTCTGGCGCTGGCTGGGCTCGTCAAGCCGGGTGTTATTTGGGCCAAACGCGGCAAGATTGTTCCCATCAAAGACCGACAGCATCAATTGAATGTTTACCAATACATTCTGGATCATGAGCAGGAGGGTGCATTGGTCTGGTCTTTCAAGGCGGTTAGATGAAAAGAAGCCCACGCCGATGCGGCGTAGGCTTCTGTATTCGTTAGGTTGAACTGTCGGCTTACAGGTGCTTATCGCCCGCGCTCCAGTTGCAGCCGCACAGCTCGCCGCTCTGGACCGCGTCGACGACGCGCAGGGCCTCAGCGACGGATCGGCCGACAGGCAGGCTGTTGCAGTTGGCCCACTGGATGATGCCATCGGGGTCGACCAGGAAGCTGGCGCGGAGGCAGACGTGGTTCTCCGGGCAGAGGATGCCCAGGTCGCCGGCGAGTTTCTGCGCCGCGATCAGGGGGTAGGGCAGTTCGCCGAGCATCTTGTCAGCCTGACGCCAGGCGAGGTGCGAGTACTCGTTGTCGGTGCTGCCGCCGATCAGGACGACGTCGCGCTTGTCGAATTCTTCCGCAGCGTTGCCAAACTCGACCAGTTCGGTCGGGCAGACGAAGGTGAAGTCCTTGGGGTAGAAGATAAACAGCTTCCACCGACCTTCGTAGGAGCCGGTGTGGACCTGGGTGAGGTCTTCGGGGGTGTTGCCAACGCAAGCCTGGCAATGGAATTCGGGGAAGGGCTGGCCGACGGTCAGCATGGTCGTCTCCGTGGGTTGGGGGGTGTTGTGTTCGCGGCGGTCGCCGCGGGGGTGGGTTCGAAACAGCAGGGCAGGTAGTGTAGCGAGCGGCGGTTTTGTAGGCAAAAAAAGTCCACGGATTCAATCCGTGGGCTTCGGGTAATCCGTGTTGTTGGCGGGCTTACGCTACGATCTCTTCGTCCTCGTCTTCTTCGACCTCTTCGTACTCGTATTCCCATTCGCCGTCTTCTTCCTCTTCTTCCTCTTCCTCGTACTCGGCTTCGACATCGGGGTCCTCTTCGTCTTCCTCTTCCTCCTCGTACTCTTCTTCCTCGTACTCTTCTTCGTCTTCCGCGACTACTTCGTACTCGTCGCCTTCTTCCTCCGCCTCGTCTTCTTCCTCTTCATAGGCGTCTTCGAGTTCGACTTCTTCGACGTCTTCGTCCTCTTCCTCGTCGTACGAGTCGTCGCCGGTCATGTCATCGTCAGTGATGATGTCTTCGGGGTAGGCGGGAGTGGAGTCCTCGGTAGGGAGTTCTTCAGTGTCTTGCCCAGTCGCTGAAGCGACCTCGGTCGTTGCGCCGCCGCTGTTTGTGGCCTCGGCCTGCATCTGCTTCATGGCCTCCCACTCTTCGGGCGTGATCTGGACCTCGCGGGCCTGGCTGCCCTTGTGGTCGCCGAGGATGCCGGACGCGGCCATCGCTTCGATCAGGCGCGACGATCGTGCATACCCAATCGTGAGCCGGCGTTGCAGGAGCGACACGCTGCCGCGCTTGGTTTCGAGCACGATCAGGACCGCCTTGTCGAACAGCGGGTCGTTCATCGATTCTTCGTCGACGCTGACCTGGTCGCCGCTCTTGAGCTGGACGAGCTGTGGCTCGAAGCTCTGCTGCGCGATCGTCTTAAGGAACTTGACGGTCTTGCGGACCTCCATGTCGTCGATCAGGCAGCCCTGTGCTCGCGTCAACTCGCTTGAGCGAGGGGAGAGGAAGAGCATGTCGCCGTGGCCCAGCAGCAGTTCGCCGCCCTTCTGGTCGAGTACGATGCGCGAGTCCATGCCCGAGGACACCTTCATGCAGATACGGCAGGGCATGTTGGACTTGATCAGGCCCGTGACGACGTTGGCCGACGGGCGCTGCGTCGCGAGGATGAGGTGGATGCCGACCGCACGGGCCTTCTGAGCGATGCGGACGATAAAGCCCTCGACCTCCTTGTTGGTCATCATCAGGTCGGCCAGCTCGTCGATGACGAAGACCATGTAGGGAAGCTTCTTGGGGATGCGGGCGGCCTCGTCTTCGTTGGCCGGCTCCATGCGGTCCTTGATCTCGTCCCAGCCGAGCTTGTTGTACGTGCCAATGTCGCGGACGCCGACTTCGGCCAGCAGCTCGTAGCGCTCGTCCATCTTGGTGACGGCCCACTCGAGGATGGCCGCGGCCTTGGACATCTCCGTGACGACCGGGCACATCAGGTGCGGGATGTTTTTGAACATCGACATCTCGACCATCTTCGGGTCGACCAGGACGAGCTTGAGTTCGTCCGGCCGCTTGGTGAAGAGGAAGGACATGATGATCGAGTTCATGCAGACCGATTTACCCGAGCCGGTGGTGCCGGCGATGAGCATGTGCGGCATCTTGTTGAGGTCTTCGACCAGCGGGTTGCCGCTCGCGTCCTTGCCCAGATACATCGGCAGGTTCATCTCGGCCGACTCAGGGCAGGCCTGCATGAGTTCCTTGACGCGGACCAGCTCGCGTTTGATGTTGGGCACCTCGATGCCGACGGTGTCCTTGCCGGCCATGTTGGGCACGATGCGGATGTTCTGCGCCTTCATTGCGCGGGCGAGGTCGGTTGAGACCCCGTTGAGGCGCGAGACCTTGGTGCCGGGCGCGAGGCGGGCTTCGAAGAGCGTGATGACCGGGCCCGAGTCGATGCCGACCACTTCGCCCTGGATGTTGTACTGCTGCATCGCGGACTCGAGCTTGACGGCCTGGTCGCGGACGATGGCTTCCTGCTCGGCGGTGAAGTCGTGCTCGGGTTCTTCGAGCAGGTCTTGGCCGGGGAACTTGTAGCCAGAGAGGTCCTGCTCGACGGGTGCGGCCGGCGCGGGCGCGGTCTTGGGCGCGAAGTTGATGGGCATCTGCGCCATCTTTTCACGCAGCGCATTGGGGTCGAGCTTCTGTTTGCCCTTGGTGTAGGCGTCGGGCGCGTCGCTGGCCGCGTCATCTTCGTCCTCGGCGTTGGCGATCGCTTCCATCGCACGCTTGGCGGTCGGGGTCGAGTCGGCGGCCATCCTCTTGGCCTTGGCTTCTTTTCGCTTCTTGCGCTTGATCTGTTTGGGGGTGAGTTCCTGCTCGACCTCTTCCGGGCCTTCTTCGACATCGGTCTCGGCGCCGTCCCAGACATCGGGCGAGGTGCGCAGTCGGCCGGTGATCGGCGTCAACACGCGGCTGATGCGCCCGGTCAGGTTGAGCCGGGGCAGCGGCAGCTTCTTGGGGTCGATGTCGCAGAGGCGGAGGATCAGTTCGGCGGCGTATTTGGGGATCGCTAGGACGATACGGTCGGCGGTGAGGATGGCTCCGACCCAGAAGCTGACCATGAGCAGGATGACCGTGCCGAAGGTGTCGAAGCGCGCGGTGAGGTGGTCGTTGACGTAGAGGCTAAGCAGGCCGCCGGCGCCCTCGGGCATCGCGGACTGGAAGACACCATAGGTGTTCCCGGCGATGGCAAAGAGGGCGGAGACCGTGGCGGTCATCATGAGCAGCCCGATGGAGCGGAGCACGATCTGGTTGGTCGATCGGCTGGTCGCGGTGCGGTAGAGGTAGACCGCCAGGCCGATGACCATGGCCCAGACGCCGACACCCAGCACGAAGTACAACTCATACGCGAGCGCAGCACCCACGACGCCGACCCAGTTGTGGACCGGGTCCGCAGCGACGCCCACGGCATGGTTGGGCGCGTCATCGGGGTGGTAGCTAACCAGAGCCGCGACGATGAGCAGCCAGATCCCGGCCAGCACCGCCCAACCGACGCCTCGATAGGCAGCCAGGGCCTGGGTGGCGGAGGGCGGGGTGTTGTCCGTTGTCTTGCGTCGCTTTGCCATCTCGTTTCCTAGCAATCACTTAGGTTATCGGTCCTGGCCCCAAAACAGGCGCACCTCGGGCCCGGTGACATTCACTGGTCATCGGCAAGCGGGTGGTCCGCGGGACAATGTTGAGCGGCCCTTTGCGAATTCGAACCTGATTCGCCGTTTTCTGACAAAGGGCTGCTATATTGGGACTGCGTCTGTGTTTAGCTCATTGTCCAAACTTCCGTTGGGGACCGTTTTATGACCCGTTTGACTCGTTCTTTTGTCCTGCTGTTGCTCGTATCAGCGGTCTGTCTGGGTGTCGGTTTGCCTGCCCGGGCGACGACGTTCGCGTTCAAGCACAGCCCCAATGCCAAGCGGCTGCAGGACAAGCACCAGGATGATCTGCGCGGTCTGCTGGCTGAATACAAGAAGATGGTCGACGACGCGGGCGGCCGTTTCGAGATCGCCTCGCGCCGGCACATCCAGCGTTACAACATCGCGCTGCAACGCGAGGTCCGCGGCCTGACGCGTGACGGCAAGATCGATGCCGCGCTTGCGGTGCAGGCCAAGGTCGATGAGATCAAGGAGTGGAAGGTCAGCGCGCCCGATAGCGAGGGCGTTCATTTCCTCAACAAGATCGACCTGACGATCGAAGGCAGCGATGCTGCGACGAGCAAGGGCGTCGACCTGCTCGTCGATGCCGAGAAGGCGGGACAGCTCTACGCGAAGCAAGTCGACGCGGCGTTTGAACGCTACAAGGACAACGTCGCCAAGACGCGGGTGTCGTACCTCGAGTCGCTCGAACGCGTGCGATCCAGCGAGCAGTCCGCCGGTCGTCTCGACGCGGTGAAGGAAGTGATGGCCGCGGTTAAGGTGATCAAGGCGCTGCCCCCGGTCGAGAAGCCCGGCAAGCCCCGCGTGATCCAGAACACAAACCCCACGCCGCCATCGAATAACAACGCCAACAACAATACGACGGACGAAGAGGATCAGCCCGATCGAGACCCGAGCCGACCGAACATCTTTGAGGGTGTCCACGGCGACGACGATGCAGGCACCAATCTGCCGCCGGTCATCGGGATCGATGTCGAGAACGAGGGCGACACGCCTGGGTGGGCGGGCTACTACGTGATCAAGTACAGCATCAACGGCCGGAACGGCGTGCGGTACGTAGTGAAGCTCGACGACCGCGGCAGCACGGTGTTGTTTTCCTCACGCTTGACCCAGGGCAACGAGCGCGAGCTGCACAACATCCCCATCGAGTTGGTGCGCGTGGATCGAGATGCGGTCGTCTTCAAACACGAGTCGGACACCAAGGTCAGAGGGAATATCGTGCATCGCTTGTCGCTGACAGATGGTAAGCCGACGGGTGGCCGGGTCTGGTGGAGCGACTTCGCGTTTGACCGTAATGACGACCCTTCGCAAACCGGTCAGGTCTATCGCCTGGGTGACCCCGACGCCGATCTCTTGGGCCTGAAGGACGGGGTCTACATCGCGGAGATGGCGCAGGTCAAGAGCAAGGCCAACAAGCCCGAGTTTAAGACCATCAAGTTTGAAGTGACGGTGGATGACGGGCACTTGATGATCAGCCGTGACCACCGCGGCACGCAAAGGGGCTGGTCAGATTTCCACGCGTTCCTGCTCAACGTCGAAACGGATGGAAAAGACCTGGTCATGAATTACGACCGCGATGAATTCTCCTGGCCCGACACCTTTGTGATTGATATGTCCGACCCCGACGCCCCGGTCCTCAAGCACTGGTGGCGGGGGGATTGGCGGACGCGTGGCGATGATCCAAGCGCTCAGGGTTTGCTGAAGCTGCAGTGAGCAGGTTGTTCAACAAATCACTCAGTCTGCATTGTAAATTTCGGTGTTAGGCCTCGTCCGGGATGAGGTATAGTGGTTTCTTCCGTTGAGCCGGGAACCTATCTGATGCGATTTATTTGTGGGATGATCTTGTTGTTTGCCGGGGTATGCCATGGGCTGGCGGTCCACGCGCAGGACGTCGCGATCGAATTTGAGCACAGCCCCAACGCCAAGCAGGCCCAGGACAAGCACCACGACGCGATGGGCACGCTGCTCCTGAGCTACCAGGCAGCGATGAAGAAGGCCGGCGACCACTTCGCACGCACCGCCGACCGCCACGTCAAACGCTACATCACTCTGCTCGAGCGCGAGGTGCGCAGCCTCACCCGGGCAGGGGACCTCGACGCGGCGACTGAGGCGAGCAGCACCGTTGAGGCATCAGCCAAGTGGGATATCACGGCGCCCGACGAGGAGGGTGTGCATTTTCTGAATCAGGTCGATCTGCAGGTTACCGGGAGCGACAAGGCGACCAAGCTCGGCGTGGACCTGCTGGTGGATGTTGAGAAGGCAGGGGTGCTCTTCACCAAGCAGGCCGACGCCGCGCTCGAGAACTACACCAAGCAGGTCCTGACGCAGCGCAAGGCATTGATCGCCGCGCTGGATCGGGTCAAGTCCACTGAGCAGAGCGCCGGCCGACTGCAAGCGGTCAAGGAAGTCATGGACGCGATCGATCAGGTCAAGGCCCTGCCCGCGCCGAAGCGCCCCGGCGTTTCCAGCCAGAACACCCGACGCGTCGAACATGATGGCCAGCCCAGCTACGCCGGCTACTACCTGATCGACTACAAGGACCACAGCCTGTTCTACGACAAGTTCATGATCGAACTGGATGAGAACGGCGGCACCGCCCACTTCGTCAAGAAGCCGGCGGACGCGAAAATGATCTACATCGTCCGTAGGCCGTTCGAGATCGTTGAGCGGGACAAGCGCTCGATGAAGATCCGCCACGAGCTCCAGGAGGGGGCCGGCTACATGGTCCACACGATCGCGCTCAAAGACGGCCAGCCGAGCAGTTCTAACCTCTGGTGGAAAGAGGCCGACTTCGAGAGCGGAGCCAAGCCCGTCGGCCCCGGCACGGTCAAAAAAATCAGCATCCCGGCAAAAGACCTGCGTGGCTGGGACGAAGGCTTCTACCGCGCGAAGATCCGGCACACCATCGATTCAAAAGGCAACGCCTGCGACATGACCGCCGGCTTTGAGTTCTAGATCACGCACGACGCCGTCATCTTCTCCCGCCACGATGCGCCGCTGGATGACAAGGGCTGGAGTGGCTACCACCTGTACATGCTGGACGTTGTGCGCCAAGACGACAAGCTGCTGCTGCGTTATGACAGGGATGCCTATTCCTTCACGGATGTCTACGTGGTCGACCTGTCCAACCCCAAGCGCATGCGCATCGCGCACTGGTGGAGCGAGGTCCAGCGACAACGCGGCGATAAACCCCACTCCACCGGCGTGCTGGAGAAGATTGATCCGCCCGAGGATCAGACATGGGATCTTCGGTGACTTGTCGTACGATGGCCCAGCGGGGACACTGTGCCTTTCCCGCCGAGAACCGCCTTGAAGAACGCCACCATCGCCAACCTGACCGCCGGCCCCGACCAGCCCCTGCTGGTGATCGCCGGGCCCTGCCAGATCGAGTCCGAAGACCTATGCCTGCGCGTCGGTGAGGCGGTCCGCGACCGCTGTGCTGAGTTCGGCTTGCAGTACATCTTCAAGGCCAGCTTCGACAAGGCCAACCGCTCGTCGATCCATACCCCGCGCGGCGAAGGGCTCGACGAAGGCCTGGCGGCGCTTGAGCGCATCGGTCAGAAGCTCGGCGTGCCGACGACGACCGACATCCACGAACCGTTCCATGCCGAGCCCGCGGGCCAGGCGGTGGACCTCCTGCAGATCCCCGCGTTCCTCTGTCGGCAGACGGATTTGCTCGTCGCCGCCGCGAAGACCGGCAAGGCCGTCAACGTCAAGAAGGGCCAGTTCCTTTCGCCCGGCGAGATGAGCAACGTCGTCAGCAAGCTCGACGAGGCTGGCTGCACGTCGATGATGCTCACCGAGCGCGGCACGTTCTTCGGCTACAACCGGCTGGTCAACGACATGCCCGGGCTCGAAGACATGATGGACCTCGGCTGGCCGGTGTGCTTCGACGTGACCCACTCGACCCAGCTCCCCGGCGGCGGCGGCACCCACACCGCCGGCCGACCCGAACGAGCGCCGCTGCTCGCACGCTGCGCCGTCGCGGCCGGTGTGCAGGCGCTCTTTATCGAGACCCACCCGGAGCCGAGCAAAGCGAAGTCGGACGCCGCCACGATGCTGCCGATCGACCAGGTGCTTGACCTACTCGGCCAACTCGCGAAGCTGCATGAAGCGGTTCGCGGGCTGTGATTCACCGCTTGGGGATTTAGTTCACATTCTGGATCGAGATCAACGCCGGCTTGTCTTTTGACTGCTTGATCTTTTCGATCGTCTCGCGAACCACCTGGGCTTTGCCCTGGCTCAGGCGCCGGGGGTAGTTCTCTTCGCCGCCGTCGAAGTGTTTGGCGAGGGCTTCGAGGTCTTCAATCTTGGTTTGGGCGTTCGCGCCGTAACGCTCGAGCATGTTCATGATTCGGGGCAGGCGTTTCTCGCTGGCGTGGGGTTTCTGGTTCTTGGCGTACCAGATGAGAAGGTCTAGCCCCTCGTCGATGTGGTGACGCGAGAGCAGGTCCAGGCCGGCCATGCGGATGCCGTCGGCAAACATGATGCCGCTGGGCGGGCGTTCTTCGATCGCGTCGCGGATCGCGGGCAAGAGTGGGCGAATCTCCTCGAAGCTCAGGGTCTGGTACACGCTCGCCAGTGCGCCGCGTGCCCGGCCGTCCTGGTTTTTTAGGCCGACGCGGATCGCCTTCATCAGCGCGTCGCGGTCGATCCCCTCGACGGATCGGCTTAGGAGCCCGCCACGGCGAGCAAACAGTGACTGGGCGAGGTAGCGCTGTTCCATGCCACGCGGGTCGGCGTCCAGGTTAGGCGAAGCCATGCGCTCAAGCAGCTTCGGTGCCGCAACACGTGCGGGCTCGCCGATCCCGGCCAGGGCCTGGGCGGCCTTGACCCGAGTCCACAGGTCGTCGCTATCGAACAGCTCCATCAGCTTGGGGATTGCGGCCGAGCGGTCGCCCCTCAGCCGACTGATCGCGGTGCACACGCCGTAGCGTGTCTCTGGCTCCTCGGCGTCGAGCATCTCGATCAGCTTGGGCAGGATATCGATCTTGGCCTTGCGCCCCAGTGCCGTCGCGGCACGATCGCGCACGACCGCCGACCAGCTCGTGAGCTTCTGGATCAGCTCGTCCTGATCAAACGCGTCGTAGTAGCGGTGCCGATCGAAGTTGATCCAGCCGCGCCCGTCTTCGATGATCGATCTTGCCTCGGCCGAGGTGATGCGCGGGGCGCTTCGGCGTTTGGGCGAGGTCATGTGGAGGTTGCCGCGCGGGATGGTGAGCGCGAGGAGGGTGGCGCCGGTGGTGTCCCAGTTGCGGTAGCTGTCGTTGCGGGTCTGGGCCGGGCCTTGGTGGATGAACGAGCCGTCCCACTGCCGGGCGAGGTCGTAGTAGTAACCGCCGAACTCTTTCATCCATGCGCCGGTGGCGTTGGGCCCGGACTGAGCGACGCCGGGCAGGGACCATGTGATGTTCAGGAAGTTGCCAGTGTGGCCGGTGTCGCGTTCGTCGCCGTAACAGGCGACCGAGGTGCGGGAGAAATACTCGGTTGCTTCGCGGTCTTCGATGAGGTTAAAGAGAACGGCGGCCATGCCGTTTTTGCCATTGTCGTCGTGGTTCTGGATCCATGCGTTGTGGTCGCCGTAGGGGATCGCTCCCTTGCCGACGTAGAAGCGGATCATGGTCGTGCTGCGCTCGATAGCGAGGTCGAGCTTGGGGTGCTTGGCGCCGGCCTTGCGCGCGAGGACGAGGGAGGTGGTCAGGGGCACACCCGGGGCGTGCATCATGCCGTAGCCCAGGAGGAAGCCTTCATCGTTGGCGAAGCGGTGGCCCCAGGAGCCGACCGAGCTCTGTCCTTCGACGGCCTTGCCGACCTGCCGCGTTAGTCCGGGCATCACGTCGGTGTCGCCGGTCGCGATGATGTATTCGGAGAGAAACATCATCGTGTAGCCGTAGTACCAGGTCTGCATGCCGGTGGAAGAGAAGTTGGCGGCCCAGTCGGCTTCTCTCTCGATGAGCCCGGCGTATTGGTCGTCGCCGCTGGCGAGCAGGGCCAGAGCGTTGAGGCTGCGGACGATGGTGTTGGGTCGGTAGCCCTTGTCCTGCATGTTCTTTGCAAGGGTCGCGCAGGCGTTGTCGATGATACGTTCGGATTTCTTGCAGTTAAACGGCGCGGTCGCGCTGTAGCTGCCGAGCACGGGGAGCTTGAGCGTGATGGTCTTGGTCTGCCCGGCTCGCCAGACACGCAGGCTCAGCTTGCCGTCGCCGCGTTCCGTCTCTGCCTGGGTGATTGCTCGGCCCAGCGCGGGTCGGGGGTCGCTCTCGAAGTTCTTGCCGTTGATGCCGACGATCACGTCGCCGACCTCGAGCCGGCCATCCGCGGGCGCGCCCTTGGCGACCTTAGTGATCAGGATCTGCCGGGCAGACAGCGTGTGCATCTTGTAGCTGTGCATCCAGCCGCGTGCGCCGGTCGCCCCCAGGTTCCAGTCGTGCTGCGCATCGCCTGGCCGCTCGCCACCTGCGGTGAGGTCCGGCGGGGTTGGTCCACCCGACGATCCGCCCGCAGCGAACGCAGGGCCGGCCAACACCAGGGCGGAGCAGGTCAGAACATTTAGAAACAGCTTGAACATTGGGTTCTCGTAGGGGATCAAGAAAGACACACGGGAGATGATTGAACCATCCTTATCGGTGTAGCGACTGGTTTAAATTGGTTTTCTTACCCTCAGTGCCCGTGTTCGGCGGCCTTTGCTTCTTCATAGGCGGCGAGCTTCTGCTTGTCTTTGCCGACCGTGTAGAAGAAGAACCCCGCACCGGCGAAGAGCAGCAGGCCGACGGGCAGGCCGACGAGCCCCATGATCGCGAGCTGCGGTGCGTTGGGCTGGTCGGCCATCGGCAGTGTGGTGTTGCCGGCCTTAACCATGATGCCCCAGACGCCCAGTGCGATCATGACGAGCCCAACGGTGATGAGCACGGGGATCGCCGCGGTTCGGAAGGCGATCATGCCGACGTCCGGCTTGGCGATTCGTCGTCGGCGTGAGGTCGAACGGGCGGGCGGGTCGTACGCGGCGCTCTCGGTCCCGCTGAGATGAGCCAGAGCGTTGGCAGACATTTCTGACACATCGCGCTCCACCGTCGGCGGGGCCTCGGGGCGCTTGCTCAGGGGCGACTCGGGCCGACCGCCCGTGGACTGCGGCTCATCGATCGGTTCGACCTCCATAGGCTCGACCTCGATGGGTTCGTCACCGCTGGCGGACGCGGCGGCCAAGTCACGCAGGGCGTCTTCGGGGTCGGTCATCGCAAGCTCCAGCAAGGGTGTCTAGACGGGAAACAGTATTGTATCGCGTGATGATGCCCATCCATCAACGAATTGATTACGGATCTCGTTTCGCGCTGATGCTGTGCGTTGGCTTCGGGATCGGTCATGTGCTCGCGGTTGGGTTGTCCGAGTATTTCATGCCCTCGGTGACAGGCGGCGGCCCGCAGAAATTCAGCCCCATGACGGCCTTAGCGATCATCTCTTTGATCATTCTGATCATGGGGATGGTTTGCGCGTTGGGCGGGATCATTGGCGCGATGTTGTGGCCGACGGTCCCGGCGTCGCGGGCGTATCGCATCCTTCCTCTGGCCTTGGGGCTGATCATCGCTGCCCAGACCTACGCGGCCGTCTTTTTCACCGAGGTCGTCTTTCTGGACCCCATCGTGTTTGGCGTGACCTTCCTGGGCGGCTTTATTTCGGCCTTCGTCGCGCGTTGGATCGGGTTGGGCTTCGACTGGGCCAGGCCCTGGTACCCCGCGGGCCGGTGCCAGGCTTGTGGGTATGACCTGCTATATACGCCCAAAGACAGCACCTGCCCGGAGTGTGGTGTACCGGTTTCCAGCCCTTGAACGCCCTCAAAACGCCCCAGCCCTGACAATCCGGGTTCAATTGAACCCAGAAGGGGGCAAAACCGTCCGATTCATATTGATAGCCGCCTGTTTACTGGCGTAGGATGTAGTACGTGCTGCCCTTAGTAATGCGTTCCGGAGACCGATCATGACCAACCCCATCCATCGAAGTATTGCCAAGGTCCAGCGCCGCGTCGCGATCAATAACGCGTTGGGCGCGTTGGGCTGGGCGGTGCTGATTGCGCTGCTGGCCGCTTCGGTCCTGCTGGTCATTGACAAGCTCTTGCCCCTTACCGTTGTGCCGTTGTTCTCCTACGGGATCATGGCTGGCGTCGCGCTGGTCATCGCGATGGCGTTTGCCCTGCGTCGGCTGCCCGGGGAAGCGGACGCGGCCGTCCTGCTCGACGACAAGCTCGGGCTCAAGGACAAGCTCGGCACCGCGCTATACACCGCTGGACTTGAACAGCAGAACGAGCTGACCGAGCAGATCGCTCGCGAGGCTGACCAGGCGGCCGAGCAGGCCCGCGCGATGGTGAATAAGGCAGCGCCGATTCAGTTCGCACGTGTCTGGAACTACACACCGATCGCCGCTGCGGTGTTACTGGCGGTGTTCTTCGTGATGCCCGAGATCCTGGGAGACCCGTTGGGGCAGGTCGCCGCCGCCGAGGCCGAGGCCGAAGAGAAGCGCCTGGCCGAGGAAGGCGAAGTCATCATCAACACGATCGAAGAAGGGCTGAATCAGCCCGAGGACGACACCGAGCAGAAGATCGCCGAGGGGCTGCCCGACGAGCTAAAAGATCAACTCGTCTCGATTTCTGACCAGGTCCGCAAGGACCCTTCGAGCGCAGCAGAGAAGCTCAAGGAAGCCGAGTCGCTGATCTCCGATGCCGAGTCGCGTTTGGGTGAACAGGCGGATGTGATCGAGGCGACATACAACCCGCTGCGTAACGCGTCGAGTGCATTGGACGCGGGGCAGACCGGCCCGGCTGATCAGTTCACCAAGGCCATGAACCGTGGCGACTTCGAGAAGGCCAAGGATGCGCTGGAGGAGATGCAGAAGCAGATCGAGAACGGCGACTACAGCGAAGAAGAACGCCAGCAGCTCGAGCAGCAGCTCAACAACATCGCCCAGCAGCTCAACAACCAGGCCCAGCAGGCGCAACAGGCCCAGCAGCAGGCGGCCCAGCAGGCACAGCAACAACTGCAGCAGCAGCTCCAGCAGTCGGGCATGAGCCAGCAGCAGGCCCAGCAGATGGCTCAACAGATGACCCAGCAGATGCAACAGCAACAGCAAGGTCAACAGGGCCAACAGCAGCAGGGCCAACAGGGTCAGCAACAACAAGGCCAACAAGGTCAGCAGCAACAGCAAGGCCAGCAAGGCCAGCAGGGCCAGCAGCAGATGCAGCAGCAGTTGCAGCAGGCGCTTCAGCAGCAGGGCATGAGTCAGCAGCAGGCGCAGCAACAGGCCCAACAGATGATGCAGCAGATGCAGCAACAGATGCAGCAGGCCCAAGGCCAGCAGCAGAGCGGGCAGATGCAGCAGCAGCTCAGCCAGGGCCTGCAGCAGATGGCCGGGCAGTGTCAGAATCCCGGTGGTCAGCAAGGTCAGCAAGGTCAGCAAGGTCAGCAAGGTCAGCAAGGCCAACAGGGTCAGCAAGGCCAGGGCCAGCAGGGTCAACAAGGCCAGGGTGGCCAGTCTGCTCAACAGGCGATCAACCAGATGGCGCAGATGCAGCAGCAGCTCCAGCAGATGCAGCAGCAACAGGGCCAGATGCAGCAGGCCATGCAACAGATGCAGCAGATGCAAAAGGGGCAGGGCGGCGGCGGTCAGGGACCGGGCTGGGGCACCGGTGACGGCGGCAACCCCTACGGCCCACAGTCACCCGGCTACCAGCACCAGAGCTACGCCGCCAACGACATCCAGCAGGGTGAAGGCCGCGTCATCGCGTCATGGACCGAGAACGGTGAAGTCGCTCCCGGCGAGGCAACGGTGCAGTTCAACGCCTCGCGCACCGAAGCAGTACAGGCCGCCGAGCGTGCCGTGACCGAAGACCGCGTGCCACGCCGCTACCACGAGAGCGTCAAGGACTACTTCCAGCAACTGCCCGAAGACCCTAACGCCGGCCGAGCCCCCGCCGCGCCGCGCTAAGCAACCAGAAAACGATTTGACTGCCGAGATCGCAGAGGGCCGCAGAGTACAATCGGGTTTGCTCTGCGGCCCTCTGCGTGCTCTGCGGTGAAACACGAATCATTACCAACTGAATGAGTTGACCGATCCTCGACGCCTTCGTTCTCATCCTGGCTCTCGCCTACCTCACTGCTGCGGGGGTACTGGCGATGTGGTTGGGTTGGTCCGCGTTGGGTTGGCTTACAGGTAAGGGTGAAAAACAGCGGCTGCCGATCGCGCAGCTCGCCACTCTCGGCGCGATGCTGATCGTCGCGCTGATTGCCTGGGTGTCCTTTGGGCTGACCGACAAGCTCCAGTTCGATCGGCCTGCCTTGCTGCTGCTCGCACTGATTGCGCTGCCGATCTTCGCGCTCGGCGCCTGGTCGCTGGTGCAGCTCGGCCCGGCCCGCCGATGGACCTCGGTCTACCTCCGCGTGTTCGTGCTATTGCTGATCACGACGATGCTCGCCGGCTTCCGCACCGTACAAATGCACGACGAGCTGACCGTTGTCTCGCTGATCGACACCAGCGAGTCGGTCAGTAAATTTTTTACGCCCCCTCCCGGCCCAAACGGTGAGCCGCAGGACTACGAGCAGTGGCTGCGTTCATACTTCCAGCAGGCGGGCGGCGACAAACGCTCCGACGACTACTGGTCTGCGCAGACTTTCGACGGCCGACCCACCGTCCGGCTCAGCCCATCCCTGGGCGATGTCATGCTGCCCGACGGCACGGTTGAAGCGCCCTACGACGGATCCAACGGCCAACGCGCGATCGAGTCGGGCATGGCCGCGAAACAGCAGGCCGACTCCGCGCTCCGCATGGTGCTGGTCAGCGACGGCAACATCGACGGCGAAGTCATGGCGGCGGTGCAGGCGGCGGCCGCAGCAGGTGTGCAGATCGATGTGCTGCCCCTGCAATACAAAGTCAAGGGCGAAGTGATGGTCGAGGCCGTCCGCGCGACCCCCGAGGCGCGCAAGGGCCAGACGGTCAAGGTCTCGGTCGAGTTGCGCTCGGCCGACCGCGTGCCGGGCCAGCTCCTGCTCAAGCACAATGACCGCTGGGTCGACCTTAACGGCCCGGCCGAGGGCGAAGGCGTCCGCATCGACGCGAGAGAGTGGCGCACCCGGATCGACGCGGGGGAAGACGACGAGGTCGGCCTCTACGCCCTGACTAAATACATCGATCGGCCCATCAGCGAGAACGGCGTCAACACCTTCGACGCCATCTTCGTCCCCGACGACGACGCGGGCCTGGCCAACACCATCACCGCCAACGACACCGGGCAGGCCTTCACGCTTGTTGCCGGGCCCGGCAAGGTGCTCGTTGTCGACGGCGTCGACGGAGAGGCCGGGCAGATCCTCCCCCGCGCCCTGGCCGAGCGCGGCATCGACACGATCCTCGCGCCCGTCACCGCCATGCCCAGCCGGCTCGCGGACATGCGCGACTACGACGCGATCCTCATGCACAACGTCCCGGCCGACAACGTCCCGCCGCGTGTGCAACGCAACCTCACCCGTTACGTCCACGACCTGGGCGGCGGCTTCGTGATGATCGGCGGGCCCGACTCCTTCGGTGCCGGCGGCTGGACCAACACCGACATCGATAAGTACATCCTGCCCGTCCACTGCCAGATCCCCTCGCAGAAGATCCTGCCCTCCGGTGCGCTGATCCTCGTGATCGACCGCTCGGGCTCGATGTTCTCAAGTGTCGGCGGCACGCAGTTTACGCAGCAGAACGTCGCCGCCGAGGCCGCCATCCTCGCGCTCTCTGCGCTGTATCCACAGGACAAAATAGGCGTGGTCTCCTTCGACACCAGCGCGAAGTGGATCGTTGACCTGCAGTACAACAAGAACCCCAAAGCGATCGCCGACAAGATCCGCGCGATGCAGCCCGGTGGCGGCACGGACATCCGTTCCGGGGTCAACGCCGCCTTTGATAAGCTCGCCAAGGAGCCCGTCGGCGACTCCGCGATCAAACACATGATCGTGATCACCGATGGCCACGGTGACATGCCCAACAACTTCACCCTCGGCGCCAAGCTCGCCAACGCGGGCGTCACGATCTCCACCATCGGCGTGGGTGACGGGCATAACGCCGCGGGCCTCTCCGCGCTGGCCAACACCGGCAACGGCCAGTTCTACCCCGTCAACAACCCCGCCAACCTCCCCCAGGTCTTCATCAAAGAGGCCCGCGCGATCCGCAAGAACCTCATCAAAGAAGCCACCTTCGACCCCGTGGTCCGCCCGGTCGCCTCGCCCATTATGGTCGGCATCAATGCCGTGCCACCGCTCCGCGGCTTCGTCCTCACTGGACCCAAGTCCGACCCGCGCATCTTCACCCCGATCGTTGGCCCCGAGGCCGAGCCCATCTTCGCCCACCACCAGGTCGGCCTCGGCCGCGCCGCCGCCTTCACCGCAGACGCGACCAACCGCTGGGCGCAGGATTGGCTCGGTGACTGGGGCGGCTCGTCCAATTACGCCGACTTCTGGGCCCGCACTGTCCGACAGATCGCCAGGCCTGCCGCGTCCACCCAGGCCGACCTGACCACCTCTATCGCCGGCGACACGATGACAATTCGCCTCGACGCCGCCGGCGACATCGACTTCAACAACACCCGCGGCCGCAGCGCGAGCTTCGGTAACAACCTCCAGGTTGTTGGCAGCGTCGAGGACCCCGATGGCAACCTCGTCAACGTCACCCTGGAGCAGGTCGGCCCGGGCATCTACGAGGCCCGCGTCCCCGCCAACCAGGCCGGCAACTACATCGTCGACCTGAACATGACCAGCAGCGACGGCGAGGCGCGACGCGTCATCGGCGGTTCGAGTAAACCAGCGGGCGGAGAGCTGCGCAACTTCCAATCCAACATTGCGCTGCTGCAGCAGATCGCCGAGATGACCGGCGGCCGAGTTCTCGACCCCGCCAACCCCGCGGACGCGAACCTCTACAACCGCGACGTGCCCATCGAGAGTACAAGTACCCGACCGCTGCGCTGGCAGCTCATGCCGTTCCTGCTCGCGTTGCTGTTGATGGACGTGGCCTGCCGCCGCATCGCCTGGGAGGGCCAGGAGGTCGCCGCGTGGGCCAAGGGCCGGGCCAATGCCGTGCTCGGCATCATGCAGACGCGCAAGGTCGAGAGCGAGTCCACCATGGCCGCGCTCAAGGCGACTCGTGAAGCGACCGCCGAAAAACTCAATCAACCCGCCGAACCGACGCCGCTCGGCGGGCTGGCCGCCAAGGTCAAGGGTAAAGCCAACGGCCAGCCCACCGAGAAGTCCAAGCCCACCACCAGCAAGACCCGCAAGTTCGTGGCAAGCGAGGCCGACCTCGCCAAGGCCAGCGATGACTTCAGCGATGCCGTCGGCGGCGCGAAGGAAGGCACCGAGGCCAAGCCCATCGTCACCGCCGCGATGCGAAAGAGCGACAAACAACAAGACCAGGGACCCACGACTTCAAGACTGCTCGACGCCAAACGCCGGGCCCAAGAACGTATGAAAGACCAAGAGGACTAAACTATGAGCACTCACGACGAACGATCCATCCTCCAGCAGGCCGACGCTTTCCGCGCGTCGTATAAAAACGTCCGCACCCAGATCGCCAAGATGGTCGTCGGCCACGACGAGATCATCGACGGCGTGCTGACCTGTCTCTTCACCGGCGGCAACGCGCTGCTCGAAGGTGTGCCTGGGCTCGGCAAGACGCTGCTGATCCGTTCGCTTTCGCAAGCTCTCTCGTTGGACTTTTCCCGCATCCAGTTCACACCCGACCTGATGCCCGCCGACATCACCGGCACAACCATCGCCGTCGAACAGCAACACGACGACGGCAGCACGTCCCGCGTCTTCCAGTTCCGCAAGGGACCGATCTTCGCACAGATCGTTCTGGCCGACGAGATCAATCGTGCGACGCCCAAGACCCAGTCGGCCATGCTCGAGGCGATGCAGGAACGCTCGGTCACCGTTGGCGGATCGACCTACCCGATGAGTAAGCCCTTCTTCGTTATGGCGACGCAGAACCCCATCGAACAGGAGGGCACCTACCCACTGCCCGAAGCCCAACTCGATCGCTTCATGCTCAAGCTCGAGGTCGGCTACAGCAAACGTGAAGACCTGCACGAGATCGTCAACCGTACGACGATGGCCGAATCGCCAACCATCGAGCCCGTGCTCGATGCGGAAAAAATCGTCGGTTTCCAGAAGGTGATCCGTCAGGTCATCATTGCCCCGCACGTGCAGGACTATGCGATCCGGTCCGTCCTCGCGACGCACCCCGATGGCGAGTTCGCTGGTTCGCTGGCCCGGCAGTTCCTCCGCTTCGGCGGCAGCCCCCGCGCGTGCCAGGCGCTCGTGCTCGGTGGCAAGGTCAAGGCATTGCTGGACGGCCGGGCGCATGTCAGCGTCGAAGACATCAAACAGATCATGCTGCCTGCGCTGCGCCACCGCGTGCTGATGAATTTCGAAGGCCAGGCCGAGGGCGTCACCCCTGACATGGTCATCAACGACATCATCGACAAACTCCCCGTGGAGGCGGCGGGGCTGAGTGTTTGAGAGGGATCGATATTGAACCGCCAAGGCGCCAAGATCGCCAAGGCCTAACCAAAGAAGACTGCCTTTCTTGGCGCACTTGGCGCCCTGGCGGTTAAGAAAGAGATTCGTGACCCAGCTAGGCTCTCCAACCCGACAAAGCAAGACCGGCGACCTGCTGTCGCCAGACTTCATGCGCCAGCTCGATCGGCTTGATGTCATGTCGCGGAAGATGCTGCGCGGGTCGCAGCAGGGCGAGCGTCGCACGAAGAAGAAGGGTCAGTCCGTCGAGTTCGCCGACTACCGCAGCTACGTCGTCGGCGACGACCTGCGCTTCGTCGACTGGAACCTCTACGCCCGGCTGGACAAGCTGTTTATCCGCCTGTTCATGGAGGAGGAGGACCTTTCTGTCTCCATCGTCCTCGACGTCACCGGGTCCATGGACTACGGCGAGCCGAACAAGCTCGAGTACGCGAAGAAGCTCTGCGCCGCGCTCGGCTACATCTCGTTGACCCACCACAACCGCACGAGCCTGTACACCATGGCCGACGGCCTGCTAGAGTCCTCACAGGGCATGCGTGGCCGACGACCGATCCCGCAGATGCTCGAGTTCCTCAACCGCCAGCAAGCGATGCCCGCGGATGCCCAACGCCCCGGCGACATGACCAGCACCTTCAAGTCGCTGGCGATCCAGAACCAACGCCCCGGGGTCACCATCGTCATCAGCGACTTCTGGGACAAGGGCGATGTGTCCGATGCTTTCCGCTTCCTGGCCGGCGACAAGAAGGACACCTACCTGATCCACCTCCTCTCGCCTCAGGAGGTCGACCCGGTCAAGGGTAAGGTCATCGGCGACCTGCGACTAACGGACCTGGAAGACGGCGATGTCGCTGAGGTCTCCGTGAGCCCGGCACTCGTCAAGAAATACAAGGCCACCCTCCAGGCCTACTGCAACCACATCAAGGACCAGGCCCACCGCCGCGGCCTGGCGTACATGATCAGCGAGACGGATGTGTCGTTTGAGGTAATGGTGCTTCAATATTTGAGACAGCGAGGTCTATTAGCGTGACCATTAATGACCAATGTCCAAGCCTAAATGACCAATGTCCCGCTTACATGGGTACTGGTTCTTTCATTGGATATTTAGGCTTGGTCATTGGACATTCTCCGGAGCGTAGCGGAGGTGTACCATGGGTTTTATAAGTCCACTCATCGCGGCGATTGCGGCAGGGATCGCTATCCCCGCCCTTGTCTCGCTGTACTTCCTCAAGCTCAAGCGCAAGCGGATGGTGATCCCGTCGACGCTGCTCTGGCAGCGCGCGGTACAGGACCTGCAGGTCAATGCACCGTTCCAGAAGATCAAGAACAACCTGCTGCTGTGGGTCCAGTTGCTGCTGCTGTTGCTGCTGCTCTTCGCGATGGCTCGGCCGACACAGAACGCGTTTGCCGACCCCGGCCAGCGCGTGGTGATCGTGATCGACCATTCCGCATCGATGAACACCACCGACGCCGAGGGCAAGGCTCGGCTCGCGGCCGCGAAAGAGCGCGCGTTGCAGGTTGTCGACAACCTGGACGCGGGCGGCGCTGACGGCTCGGGGGCTGGCGCGATGGTGATCGCCTACGCGCACCGCTCGGTGGTGCTGCAGGACTTCACGACCGACCTCGCTCGGGTCCGCAGCGCGATCCGAAGTATCGAACCCACCGATCAGCGCAGCCACCTGGACACCGCGATCGCCGCGGTCGAACCGCACGCGAGGCAGACCGGCGGGGATAACAAGCTGTACGTCCACATCTTCTCCGACGGCCGGGTGAGCAAGTCCACCGACGAGCCGCTTGCGCTCGCTAATGCCGAGGTGAAGTACCACCGCCTGGGCACTTCGACGACCAGCGGCAACAACCTCGCGATCGCGGCGCTCAGCGCACGGCGGGACTTCAGCAAGCCCCAACTCGTTCAGGTCTATGCGCGACTGGCGAACTACAGCGACAAGCCCATCACGACCAATGTCAGTTTTATGGCCGACGACCGGGTGCTGTCGACGCAGAAGGTCACCGTGCCCGCGGTATCCAAGACGCCTGCCGCGCCGGGCGTGCTGCCCCCACCCGGCGAGACCGGGCTGACGTTCGACATGACCTGGCTGGGCGATGCGCTGTTGACGATCCGCCACGACTACAAGGACCAGCTCAAGGCGGACAACACGGCGCGAACGCTGCTGTCGCCCTCGCGTGAGCTGCGCGTGCTGATGGTGACGACGGGCAACGGCTACCTTGAGCTCGCGTGCCAGGCGGCCGACATCGAGAACCTCGTGCAGATGACGCCCGAGCAGTACGAGAAGCAGGACCCCAAACGCCTGCGCCGCGGGGGCTGGGACGACGCGGCCCTGACCGGCGCGACCGGCGCTGCGGGCGAGGGCTTTGATGTCATCATCTTCGATCGCTACGCCCCGAAGGATGTGCCGCTGATCAGCAGCCTGTACTTCGGTGCGATCCCGCCGCTCAAGGGTCTTGAGCGCAAGGAGACGCCCGCGGATGCCCCCGCTAACGAGCTCATCACGCAGTGGGACCGCTCCAGCGAGCTCTTGCGCAATGTCGAACTCAGCGACATCCCGCTGCGTCGGCCCGGGCGGCTGGTCGTGCCTATCGACGGCACCGTGCTCGCGATCGGGCGCGAGGGGCCGGTCATGGCCGAGGTCACGCGCGATACCGTCCGGCACGTCGTCGTCGGATTTGACCTGTACGAATCGCTCTGGCCCCACCGCATCAGCTTCCCGGTGTTTATCAAGAACGTGCTGCCCACGCTCGGGCTCGACGGCAACACGCAGGAGGCGGGCATCGACTACCACACCGGCGAGAACGCGGTGGTGCTCGCCGACAGCGAGATCGACGCGCTCAAGTACACCGGCCCGGCCTCGATCGCTGGCCGCGCGTTGGGCACGACCTTCACCGTTGACGCCTTCCCCCGTGCCGGACTGTACGAAACGAAGGCGGATGTCCCGACGCGCTACAAGCAGCTCGCCGTGAACCTGCTGGACACCCAGGAGTCGGACCCGCGCATCGCAGAGCGGTTAGAGATCGGCACGAGTACTCAGGCGCAGGCCCAGCAGGCGGTGGAGATCCGCAAAGAGATCTGGCCGTGGTTCGTGTGGGGCGCGCTGGCGGTGCTGCTGCTCGAGTGGATGGTGTATACGAGAAGGATGCATATCTAGGAGTGAACTCTCGTGAAGCGTTTTCTCAAATCGATCTGGCGGCTTTTTCTTGTCACCTTGGCTGTGATCGCAGGTTCCATACTTGGATTGATTGGGTATGCCACACTCGCCTCACCATTCACGCTTAACGGCCTCGCGATTAGTATGGTCGTGGGTGCGGTCCTGCTGGGCGCAGTGACAGCAATTTATCCCAAGCCAATGGAAGTCATCTTGGATATTGTCGGCTTCGGTTGAGATGACAACGACGCAATCATCTACGCGTCGAACTTCCCAACCAACTCCACCTGCACCTCATCAACCGTGAAACCCATGCGGTCGCGGATGGTGTCGAGCACTTGCTGGGGCAGGTGGTCGAGGATGAGTTGGGAGATGTCGTCCGGGGCGTCGGCGACCTTGCCGGTGCAGCGGTCGCGGAGGTGGGTGTGCGGCTCGCGGTGGGCGTCGTAGCGGGCGCTGCCGTTGTGCCCGGCGTCGGGGAGCTTCATGATCAGCCCAGCATCATTGAACGCTTCGAGCGTGTTGTAGACCGTCGCCAGCGACACGCCCGGCAGCTTGTCCTGCACCTGGCGGTACAACTCGTCGGCGGTGGGGTGGCAGCGTGAACCGGTCAGCGCACCGTAAATGGCCTTGCGCTGCTTGGTGCAGCGGAGGTTGTGCTCGGCAAAGAGCTCGGCGGAATGGTCGTCGCATTCGCAAGGCATAGTCATGTAACTATATCGGCCCGATTTGGATGTTTCCACACGAACCGGGTAATTGCGACCGAGTTGCGATAGGGCAGGGGTAATGGGCACTAGGGCGTAGTCAAGGCAAGAACGCGGTATCGATCCGACTCGCTCTTCCCGACTCCCTACTCCCTGCCAGGCCGCTACACTGTCCGGCTCATGGCGAAAAAAACGACCCAAAAGAAGGCCGGCTCAACGCCGATGACCTACGCCCAGTCCGGTGTCGATATCGAGGCGGGCGACGCCGTCGTCGGGCTCATCAAGCACCACATGCGGCGGACCTACGGCCCGCGCGTGCTCGGTCAGCACGGTGCCTTCGCCGGCTGCTTCCGCCTGGACTTCAACGAGAAGCTCTTCAAACGCAACTACAAGGACCCTGTGCTCGTCGCCTGCACCGACGGGGTGGGGACCAAGGTCCTGCTCGCGGTCGAGACGGGGATTCTCGATTCCATCGGCCAGGACTGCGTGGCGATGAACGTCAACGACATGATCGTTCAGGGGGCTGAGCCGTTGTTCTTCCTGGACTATGTCGCGGTTCACGAGGTGGTGCCGCAGGAGACGGCCGACATTATCAAGGGTGTGGCGGACGGCTGCTCGCTGGCGGGCTGTGCGCTGTTAGGCGGCGAGACGTCGGAGATGCGCGATGTCTATAAGAAGGGCGATTTCGACCTCGCGGGCTTCGCGGTCGGCGTGGTGGAGCTGAAGAAGGCCATCGCCGGCCCAGAGCGGGTGGAGCCGGGGGACGTTGTGCTGGGGCTCGGGTCGAGCGGGGTGCATTCCAACGGCTACTCGCTGGTTCGCGCGATCATCAAGAGCAAGAAGCTCAAGCTCAACAAGGTCTATCCCGAGCTTGGCACGGACCAGACGCTCGGCGAGGTCCTGCTCGAGCCGACGCGGATCTACGTCAAGCCCATCATCGAGGTCCTGCACAAATACAAGGTCAAGAAGCCGATCAGCGCGATGGCGCACATCACCGGCGGCGGCCTGCCGGGCAACCTCAACCGATCGCTGCCGGGCAACCTCGACGCGAAGCTGGACAAGAAGAACTGGGACATCCCCCCGATCTTTAAGTTCCTTAAAACGCAGGGCAACGTGAGCGAGTCGGAGATGTACAAGGTCTTCAACATGGGCATCGGCTACACGATGATCGTCCGCCCGCACTTCGCGGATGCGATCGCCAAGCAGCTCACCAAGGCCGGCGAAGAGGTCTTCCGCATGGGCGAGATCGTCAAGGGCTCGGGCAAGGTCCGTCTGTAGGGTCTGCGTCGCCGGGGCAAGTCAATGTGATGCGATGGGGCAACATCCGCGCCAGGCCGATGGCGGGGTGGCCGCGATGACTCCGGGATTATCGGGCGCGTGAACGGCCTTAATCACTATGAAAACAAGGGTTTTAGTGGACCGGTGCGAAATGGGTTCACATTCGCCTCGTTTTTTCATGGACGCGTGGTACAAATGTGTAGACACGAAATCACTCCGTGAAAGCCCCGAAAGATGGACGAAAAAACCTTCCAGACCAAGCTCGCCAGCCTTATGGGTGAGATCAATACCCTCCCCGAGGGCGAGCGCAAGAAGCTGGCCAATCTCGCCGAGCAGACCCGCGAGCGGCACGACAAGATGAAGAAGACCGTCAACGACCTGCAGGAGTCCCTGGACTACCTCCGGCTGTCAATCAAGTACCTGGTTTTCGATCTCGAGGCCACCCGCCGGGAGAACAAGTACCTCCGCGACATGATCAACAAGCAGGACGCGGATTCGAACAACGACGGCCCATCGCTGGACGAAGGCGACGACAGCCAGCCGTTCTGATTCACCGAGGCAAGAGGCGTGGTCCCAGAGGCCACAAGACGCAGACCCGATCCGACGAGAAACCCGCTTTATGGCGGGTTTTCTCATGGTTTCTCGGCTTCAGGGCAGGGATGGTGGGCAATTTCGGCATTGGCCTAGATGCTGGTCGACCCGCGGGGTAGACTTAGTTGCAGTCCTATCGCCTTTCATCTCTTGATCTTGAAGGTCTTTGTTATGCGTCGTTGTGCCGTTCGTGGATTTACGTTGATCGAGTTGCTGGTGGTGATCTCCATCATTGCGCTGCTCATTGCCCTGCTGTTACCCGCGCTCGGCTCGGCCAAGAAGCAGGCCCAGATCATGCAGAACGCGACCCACCAGCGCGGCCTGCACCAGGCGTTTGTAGCCTTTGGCCACTCCAACAAGACTCAGTACCCCGGGCTGGAGAAGGCGGACGGCGAGGTCAAGCTGATCCCCGGCACACGCAACGGGAGGCCGACCAGTTCATCGGGGCTCGGCGGACAGTGGCCGTCGACACGTTTCGCGCTGCTGGTCGACCAGGACTATGTTTCGCCCGAGTACGTCATCAACCCGGCCGATCCGTTCCCGCGCGAGGCGTGGACCTTTGGCCTCACCGGCACCGACTCGGCGGGGACGAATTTCGATTGGCATAACTTTTCCTACGCCGTCGAGGAGTGGTACGGCGGGATGACCGGTCGCAACCGCTTCAAGGTCGCGACGGGCAACACCGACCACATGGGTGCCGAGACCCCGGTCATTGCGGACCGCACGATCGTGGTGATCGACCAGGACTACACCGACCCCTCCAAGTACATCGGTGTGTTCTCGACGAAGCCCGGGCAGTTCCAGATGGGCCTGGTCTGGAACGACGGTCACACCACCCTGCAGAATACCCCGATCGTGAATACACGGTTCGGCCCGTACTACAACGAGAACGATCATATCTACCAGCGGACGCACGAAGACGTGAGCGTCATCACCACGCCGGCACCGGGCCCGAACCTGTCGGTCCACACCAAGTTCGCCTACCGCACGCCCAGCAGCCACCAGACCGATCCGTCCGAGCGGCAGGGCTACTAAACGCGATGGAACACAGATGAGGGGGCGACTTTTCCGGCTCTCGCCGCGCGTGGACCGATGACCGCTATCATGTCCATGCACGAGTAGGCCCGGCACGGATGACCGTGGCCCCGTCCCCCGCCTGATCAGCCCTGCAATACACGATGAATACAGACTCCGCACCCCTCACGCCCTATCAGGCCGCCATGCTCGGCCTGCAAGCCCACAACCAGCAAGCCGCCCCCGGCAGCGCCCACGACGCGCCCTACAACCCCGCACGCCTCGCGCCGCCCATGGGGCGCTATCGCGAGATGACCATCGACGAGATGCTCCTGGATAATCGGGTCATCTTCCTGCTCGGTGAGATCAACACCGGCAGCGCTATGAATGTCGTCATGCGGCTGTTGCACCTGCAAAACAGCAAGCCCGGCCAAGACATCCACCTCTATATCAACTCGCCCGGCGGCAGCGTCGACGATACGCTCGCCATGATCGACACGATGAACCACATCACCTCCGAGGTCTCGACCTACTGCATCGGCAAGGCGATGTCCGGCGGCGCGCTCACCCTCGCCGCGGGCCAGAAGGGCAAACGCTACTGCCTGCCCCACGCCAAGGTCATGATCCACCAGCCCTACGGCGGGCTCTACGGCCAGGCGACGGATGTCGAGATCCAGGCCGAAGAGATCATCAAGACCAAGGACCAGCTCAACGAGATGCTTGCCGGCTTTACCGGCCAGGATGTTGCGAAGGTCGCCGCCGACTCCGAGCGTGACCACTTCCTCAGCGCAAAAGAAGCCGCGGACTACGGCCTGGTCGACGAGGTGCTTAGCCCGCCGGATGAAGAGAAGAAGGACTGATTGCCCCGCATATATTGGCGTGAGTTTTGTTGCTCCATTGCGCTAGTGTGGAGCAGGCGTTTCAATTGTGTGGATCCCATTCGTGGCCACTGCTGAGAAGATTGCGATTCACCATCTCCATCTTCGCCAAATCATCATGTCGCGCGAAGCCTCGCTCGAAGGCGATCACCTGAAGTAGCTATTTTCGCATAAACAGCCGTAAAACGGTTGCATGTAAAAACTGTTTGAGAATAAATAACTACTTAAGTTGTTACTAGTTCTAGTACTCTTATGTAGCTCGTTTATCTAATACCTTGAAGGAGACTTAGACATGATGGATTTGAAGAAGCCGGTGCTGCTCGCTGCGGGCCTGGGTTTAACTCTGGCCACCAGCTCGGCTAGCGGTGCCGCCTTGGTCTACGAACCGTTTGATGACCTCGATACCACGCTCGCTGGCAACACCCCTGGAACGGGATTGTCCGGGACTTGGAGTACCGGCTGGGGCACAGAAGTGGGGAGCGGGAGCTTGTCTTATGGTGCCCTTGAGACGTCGGGTGGCCGGGTGATTGGGAACACCGCAACGAATAGATTCCCCTCAGGCACGATCAGCCCCGGCACGACCTTGTCGGGTGCGGGCCTTCTGGCGGATGGTGCCACCCTGTGGTTCAGCGTGCTGATCGTCAACCACTCAGATAAACCCAGCACGGGATCTGGTGACAACCGAACCTACGTGTCCTTCGGTACCGGTGGTCCCGACGGTTTCGACCGCATCGGCGGCAATACCGGCTCTGGTTTCACCATTGCGGTGAGTAAGAATGCCGAATACGGTGTAACCGCTCAGGGATGGAACGATGATAGTGCCGGGACAGGCGGCGCAGGAGCTCGGGGCGCTACCGAACTTGTTACGCCCGACGCAACCTTCTTAGCTGTCGGCAAGATCACTTGGGGCGAGTTCAATGTGACCGACGACGTCTTCGAAATCTACCTGCCGGGCACCGACTTGGTTGAGCCTGACGATCCGATTTCTATTGTCTCCAAAAACTACGATCAACTGGGTCTTTTTGACACGCAAGGCGTAGGTTCCGCTGCTAACAATCTCTTCGACACGATCGGTTTTGCCGGTGCCCGCGGATTTAACGGTCCCCCCGAAATCGATGAGATCCGTTTCGGCGCATCTTACGCCGACGTGACGCCTGTCCCAGAGCCCGGCTCGCTGGCTTTGCTCGGCCTCGGTGGTCTGCTGATCGCTCGGGGTCGACGCGGTTGAAATTGGGCCGAATTGACGGCCGACAGGTAATTAGACAGATGATGAGCCACGCCCTTCGCCGGGCGTGGTTTTTTACTGTGTGTCGCTGGGGGCACGCCTACTTCTGTGGCCCGCCCTGTCGTGTGTGACTGGTTTGATACGTCCGATCTTGCCCCGGTTATTTCTGCCGATCACCGCCGATCACGGCCGATGTAAAGGCGTATGGTGCGGTCTGCGCACATCTTGATCGCATGCGCCGCGGCCCTGCTGGGGCTGGGGGTCATCATGGTCCACTCGGCCGGGTCGGTCGTGGGCGGGCCCGATGGCACGGTGGTGGACTCGACGTTCGGGCCGGCCGGTCCGTGGTCGATGTTCGCGACGAAGACGAGCCTGTACGCGGGGATCGCGATCGTCGTGATGCTCATCGCCTCGCGTCTTAATGTCCGCAAGTTCTTTACCGCCCGGGGGCTGAGCAGCCCGCTGCTGGTGCTGCTGCTGGGCGCGCTCACGCTGCAGGGGCTGACGATGGTCCCGGGCTTCGGGCACGAGGTGAACGGGGCGCACCGCTGGCTGAAGGTCGGGCCGATCACGTTTCAGCCCTCGGAGCTGGTGAAGTGGGTGATGGTGCTGGCGGTCGCGTGGTGGTGTGCCCGGCGTACGGCGGTGATGAGCAAGCTCGGGGCCGGCGTGCTGCCCGCGATCGCGCTGATCGCGCTGGCGTGCGGTCTGATCGTGCGTGAAGACCTTGGCACGGCTGTGCTCATCGGACTTGTCGCGGTGGTCCTGCTGATCGCCGGCGGGATGCGGCTGTGGGTGCTCTGGCCCGTCGCGATCGTCGGCGGTATCGGCATCGTCGGCGCGATCATGGCGGCGCGGGACCGAATGAAACGCCTGATGATCTATCGCGACCCGTGGATCGACCCACAGGGCGCGGGTTACCACCCGATCCAGTCGCAGCTCGCCTTCGCCGAGGGCGGAGTCAGCGGCAGCGGCCTGGGCCACTCGGTGCAGAAGTACTACATCCCCGAGGACACGACGGACTTTATCTTCCCGGTCTTGACCGAGGAACTGGGCCTGGCCGGCGCGGCGCTGATCATCGGCCTGTTCCTAACGATCATCTGGGTGGGCCTGGGCATCGTGCGCGACAGCAAGGACACGTTCAGCCGGCTCGTCGGGCTGGGCGTGATCACGACACTGGGCGTGCAGGCGGCGATCAATCTTGCGGTCGTGACGGTGGTGGTGCCGACTAAGGGCATCGCGCTGCCGCTGGTCAGCAGCGGTGGCACGGGCTGGGTGATGACGGCCGCAGCGCTGGGGTTCCTGGCGGCGATCGATAACGCCAACGCGATCGAGGAGGCGGAGGCTTCGTCCACCGATACGACCGATGACGCTGACGAAGAACCGGTTGAGCCAACACTTCGGCTGACGGGGTGAAATCATTGGCAACGACGCCTCCCACCATCCTGTTCGTCGGCGGTGGCTCGGGCGGGCACATCTATCCGAACGTCGCGGTGTATGAACGGCTGCGCGAATTAGGCGTGGAGCTTGATGCGCGGTTTATTGTTAGCGAGCGGGCGATCGACGATGCGATCCTGAAAAAGCTGGGCGTGAGGGGCAGCGCGACCAGTGCGTTGCCTCTGTCGATGAAGCCCAGCGGATTTATCAAGTTTTACAAGGCTTTCAAGCGTGCGGAGCTGGAGACGTTCGACCTCATCCGCGCGACGGGTGCCAGCGCGATGCTCGCGACCGGTGGGTTTGTCAGCGGCCCGGCGCTCAAGGCTGGCAGTCGGGCGGGGATCCCGACGGGGATGGTGAATCTCGACGCGGTGCCGGGCAAGAGCAACCGCTTTACCGCGCGTTACGCCAGTGATCTGTTCAGCGCGTACGAGACGACGCAGCTGCGTAAGGCCCAGCAGGTCGGTGTGCCACTGCGCAACGACGTCGTCGCGCACGTGAGCCCGGAGCAGGCACGGCTGTCGCTTGGGCTTGATCCTGCGCTGGATACGCTGTTGGTGTTCGGCGGCTCGCAGGGCGGAGGTACGATCAACAGCGCGATGGCAGAGTTGGTCAGCCGGGCGACGGTGCGCGGCCTGTTCGAGGGCTGGCAGGTGCTGCACATGACGGGCGAGAAGGATTTGGAGAGTGTGCGCGAGGCGTATGCGAAGCGTGGGATTGCCGGGCGGGTCGAGCCGTTCTGCACGCAGATGGGCCGGGCGTGGGGCGCCGCGACGGTCGCGGTGTGTCGCGCGGGCGCGGGGACGGTTGCCGAGTCGTGGGCGAACGCGGTGCCTTGCCTGTACATGCCTTACCCGTACCACCGCGATGAGCACCAGCGGCTGAACGCGGCGCCGGTCGTCAACCGCGGCGGGGGGATGCTGCTCAAGGACCGGATCGACAAGCACGACAACGTCGGTGAGTTGATGGGCCCGCTCCGCGACCTGATGAAGAACACGTTGCGTCGCGATCAGATGCGTCGGGCGCTTGAGGAATCGCGACCTGCGGACGGCGCGACGACCCTGGCCGAGTGGCTGATCACGGTGCTGGGCCTGGCGATCTCGCCGGCGGCGCTTCGGCGGTGATTGGGCCGTCGATGCTATGCTTTGGGGATGGAAGCCGAGGCACAGCGTCAGTTCGTGAGTGACAGCGATTTAATCGTCGCAGTCGATACGTCGCTGCGCACGTTTCTAGCGTCTCGACCGCTGCCGGGCTCGCTCACAGACGCGATCGAATACGCGTTGTTTGGCGGGGGTAAGCGTGTTCGTCCAGTGCTGTGTTTACGTTGCTGTGGGGCCGTCGGCTGCGCGGTCGACAACGCGCTGCCCGGCGCGGGCGCGATCGAGTTGATTCACACGTTTTCGCTCGTACACGACGACCTGCCCGCAATGGATGACGATGACCTCCGCCGCGGTCGGCCGACGCTGCACAAGCACACCAACGAAGCGATGGCGGTCCTTGCGGGCGACGCGATGACGGCGTTGGCGTTCGAACTCATCGCGGAGCGTGTGCCCGACGCTGTGATCACCAAGCGCCTGACCCACGAACTCTCCAGCGCGACCAATACCATGATTGCAGGCCAGGTCTACGACACGATGGGCGGGCAGGACGAATCGCTTGAGCCCATTGAGCGGCTCCGCCTGACCCACCGCAACAAGACGGGGGCGCTGCTGCGGGCCTCGGTACGGATGGGCGCGATTGCGGGTGGTGCGAGCGAAGACCAACTCGCCGAGTTCTCAGACTATGCGGATGCCATCGGCCTCATGTTCCAGGCCGTCGACGACCTGCTCGATGTGACCCAGTCCGCTGAGAAGATGGGCAAGGCCACCGGCAAAGACGCGGGGGCGGGCAAACTGACGTATCCGGGCCTCCTCGGCGTGGAGGGAACGCGGGCCGAGATTGAGAAATTGCGGGCCCAGGCGATCGGTGCGTTGTCCGGTTTTGATGCCAAGGCCGACTCGCTGCGCGAGATGGCTGAGAAGCTGGCCAAGCGGCAGAAATAGCTGCGGATAGACGACGTCCTCCATAAAGCCGCAGCGTGTCCTGACGCGCTTTTATCCCCTACAATAAAGCGTCGGAAAGCAACCGCCCGATCCTTACCCTATGGCCTACGACCTGCTTCAAACCATCGATGGACCGGCGGACCTCAAGAAGCTCTCGATCGATGAGCTCAAGGTCCTGGCCCAGGACATCCGAAACGCCATCTGCGACCAGGTGTCTCAGACCGGCGGGCACCTCGCGCCTAACCTCGGCGTCGTCGAGCTCACCCTCGCGATGCACTACGTCTTCGACTTCGGGCCCTGCGAGGACCGCCTGCTCTTCGACGTCGGCCACCAGTGCTACCCCCACAAGCTCATCACCGGCCGACTTGGGCTGCTCGGCAAGCTGCGGCAGGCCGGCGGCATGGCTGGCTTCCCCGAGCCCAGCGAGTCGGATCACGACCTGTTCTCCGTCGGCCACGCGGGCACCGCGATCAGCACGGCCGTCGGCATCGCCCGCGGCGACCAGATGATGGGCCAGGCCGAGCGCAAGACCGTCGCGCTCATCGGCGACGCTTCCATCGTCAACGGCGTCGCACTCGAGGGCCTGAACAACGCCGGCACGCTAAACCGCCAGTTCCTGGTCGTCCTGAACGACAACGGCATGTCCATCGCCAAACCCCAGGGCGCGATGGCCGGCTACTTCGACCGCATCCGTGTCAGCCACCGCTACGCCTGGTTCAAGAAGCGAAGCCGGGCGATCCTTCAGCGCATCCCCGCGGGCGGCAAGCTCCAGTCCCTCTACCACCGCTCCACCGAGGCGCTCAAGGCGATCCTGAAATCCGAACACCTCTTTGAGCACTTCGGGCTCACGTGTGTCGGCCCGGTCGATGGCCACGACCTGGACCACCTCATCCCGCTCCTGCAAGAGATCAAGCTGCTCGACCGTCCGGTCCTGCTGCACGCCAAGACGATCAAGGGCAAGGGCTTTGACTTCAGTACCGGCGACCCGACCGCGTTCCACAGCCCCAAGCCGTTTGTGGTCAACGGCTGCCGGGTCGAGGTGAAGTCTTCGGGGCGATCGTTTACCAGCGCCTACGCCGACGCGATGGTCGGCCTCATGAACGACGACGAAAAAGTCGTTGCCGTGACCGCCGCGATGCCCGATGGCACGGGGCTGGCCGACGTCGCCAAGGAGCTGCCCGGCCGCGTGATCGACACCGGTATCTGTGAGAGCCACGCGATGGACATGTGCGCGGGCCTTGCGAAGACGGGGGTCAAGCCCTTCTTCGCGGTGTACTCGACGTTTGCCCAGCGGGCGCTCGATCAGGTATTCCAGGAAGTCGCGCTTCAGAAACTGCCCGTGCGGGTCTGCATGGACCGCGGCGGGTTTGTCGGCGGCGACGGCGCGGTGCACCACGGATTTATGGACATCGCGATGCTGCGGACGCTGCCCAATGTCGTTCAGCTCGCGCCGTGCGATGAGCCGACGCTCAAGGCCGGGCTTAAGTTCATGCACGACTACGAGGGCGGCGCGAGCTTCATCCGCTACCCGCGCGACAACGTGCCTGCCGAGCCCGTGCAGAGCGAGACGCCGCCGTTTGAGCTGGGCAAGGCCAACCTCGTGCATGCAGCCAAGGGTGACAAGCCCGCAGCGGCCGTGCTCGCGTATGGGGCGATGGTCAACACCGCGCTCGCTGCCCTGCCCGAGCTCGATCAGCAGGGCTATGACGTCGCCGTCTACGACGCGCGTTTCGCGATGCCGATCGACATCGAGTTGATCCGTTCGCTCATCGAGCAGGGCGTGCCGATCGTTACGATCGAGGACCACGCGCTGGAAGGTGGCTTCGGCAGCATCGTGCTGGACGCCTGCAACCGCGAGGGTTTGCCGACCGACAGCATCCGCCGGCTGGGCATGCCAAAAGCATGGGTCGGCCCGGACAGCCGCGGCAACCAGTTGGTCGGTGCGGGTCTCACGCCCGCACGCGTCGCCGCCGCCGTACGTGAACTCCTCGATCAGCGCGACGACACCCCGGCCATCGAGCCGGACCCGATGCCGACGCCCAAGTGAGATTGCTTCAGGCCTTGCGTGTGTCGTAGGCCCAGTGCAGCAGGGCCTGGCGTTGCTTGCGCCGGCAGGTCAGGTCGCCTGGCTTACAGTTGATCCGGATCTGAGCGAGATGCCGACGGATCGCACGCCAGCGTTTGATTTGGCGCTCATCGTCGTCGCTTCGCCGCCCCATGTAGTACCGGCAGTACCACTGAAACCAGCCACGCGGGTCCTGTTCGTGAATCCAACCTTTATCCCGCCACTGGGCCAGGGATTGTGACGCGTGCAAGCCGAAGCAGTTCAGGGAAGGGTCGCGTTTCGATGGGCTGAGTTTGGCCTGCGCAAACCAGCTCTTAGGAAATTCGCCTTGGCAATCGGTCATGTACTTGCCGCCAAACACGCCGAGTTGAAGCATCTGCTTGGGCGACAAGTCGGGGTAGAACCCGTCGTCAAAGCCCCGGCCAATGGGCTTGGTTAAGGCGTAGCGATAGCCTTGCTGCATCAGATCGTTGACAACGATGGTTTTTACTTGCATAAGCCAGGCCCTGCGGTGCATTGCATGAGACGCAGGGATTGTAGGCGTCATGCAGTGGACTCCGGCATGCCGGATCGCAAGCCAGATGAGACTTTATTTGTGCCCCTTCGGCCCCTCGCCGCGGAGGTACTTGTCGCGCACCGCTTCTTCGAGGTCGACGCCGTTGATGTTCGCCAGGGTGCACAGCCAGGCGAGCACATCCGCGAATTCGCCGGCCGGGTCGCTGTCGCCCGAGGTGTCGCCCCCCTCGCCGACGGACTTGTGAAGCGCGGTGGCGAGTTCGCCGACTTCCTCGACCAGCCACATGAACGTGCCGGGCGTGCCGCGGGCCTTGTCGGTGTCGTAGTACCGCTCGTGGATGTGCTGCTGGAAGGCCTTGAGCGTGAGCGTCTGATTTTCGTTGATTGCCATGGCCCGATGATAACCGACTTACAATCCGGTACCGATGCCTCGCACCTCCCTCCAAATCGATGGCATGCACTGCGCGTCCTGCGTCGCCCGGGTCGAGAAAGCCCTGCGCAAGGTCGAGGGGGTCGAGGAGGCCTCGGTCAATCTGACGACCAGCCGGGCGGACGTCGACGGGCGTGACGTGGTTGCAGGCCACCTGATCTACGCGGTGGAGCAAGCGGGCTATGAAGCGGCGCTGGCAGGCGATGACAAAACCGCTACCGAATCAACCAAGTCTAAATTCATGTCACGAAGCGCCGCGATTCATCGCGCTGCCTTGACGCTCCCCTTTGCGATCGCCGTGATGGTCTTAGATATGGCGGTCCAGGCCCCTTGGTCGCCCTGGGTGCAGCTGGCGATCGCGACCACGTTGATGATCGTGCTGGGCACGCCGTTCTTCTTGAGCGCCTTCAAGGGGCTGCGTTTCGGACGGGTCGATATGGACACGCTCGTCGCGCTGGGCAGCGGCGTCGCGTATGCGTCAAGCGTTATTCAGCTTTTGATGAACACTCCCGGGGGGCTCGCCTTCGGCACCGCCGTCGCCATCCTCTGGTTCATTACCCTCGGACATGCTTTAGAACACAAGGCCCGTCGCTCCGCCGCCTCCGCGCTCGACAAGCTTAGGCAACTCACCCCCGAGCACGCAACAGTCCTCCGCAACGGGCAGCCCGTCGACATGCCCATCGATGAGGTCCCGGAGAACGCGGTCGTGCTCGTCAGGCCTGGCGGGCGTATCCCGCTCGACGGCACGGTCAAGGAAGGCGCTTCCGCGATCGACCAGGCCATGGTCACCGGCGAGTCTGAGCCGATCGAAGCGGCGCCCGGGACGAAGGTCTACGCCGGCACGATCAACCAGACCGGTTCGCTGCGCATCACCGTCACCGCGACCGGCGCACAGACCCTGCTCGGCCAGATCGTTGAGATGGTCGAGCAGGCGCAGACGGGTAAGGCCGGCGTCCAGCGTCTGGCCGACAAGGTCGCCGGCGTCTTCGTGCCGATGGTGATTCTCATCGCCGCAGCAACGCTGCTGGGCTGGGGCACGGTGGGCGAAGACTGGGAGCGCGGGTTGACCGCGTGTATCGCCGTGTTGATCGTTGCCTGCCCGTGTGCGCTGGGCCTGGCCGTGCCGACCGCGATCCTCGTCGGCACGGGGGTCGGCGCGGGCAGGGGCATCCTCATCAAAGACCCCTCGGCACTCGAGCGCTGCTACGGGCTGACCCACATCATCCTCGACAAGACCGGGACCCTGACCACCGGAAAACCCGCGGTCACCGGCATCTACAGCATCAGTGACGACATTGGCGACGAGCAGATGCTCCGGCTCGCCGCCGCTGCCGAGAGCGACAGCGAGCACCCGCTGGCCAAGGCGATCGTTGCGCATGCCGGCTCTAAGGGGATCGATCTTCCGCCCGCGACCGGGTTTGATTCAACGACCGCCGCCGGCGTGACCGCAAGTGTCGAGGGCAAAATCGTCAAGGTCGCGCGACCGTCGGCGCTGCGTGATCAGGGTGTCGCGGTGCCGGACGACCTGGAAGAGCAACGCGAGGAGCGGCTGCGCGGCGCACGGACGATTGTCGCCGTTGCGATCGACAACCGGGCCGTCGGCTTGATCGGGCTGGCCGACCAGGTGCGCGAGGAGGCCCCAGCGGTGCTTGATGCGTTGCGCAAGCTCGGGCTGCGCTCCGTGATGATGACCGGCGACTCGCAGTACGCCGCCGACCACGTCGCACGCGAGTTGTCGATCGAGCGCACCTTTGCCGAGGTCAGGCCTTCCGACAAGCGGCAGAAGGTATTGGACCTGCAGGTGGGCAACAAGTCGGTCGTGATGGTTGGTGATGGGATCAACGATGCGCCCGCATTGGCCGAGGCGGATCTGGGTATCGCGATCGGCTCGGGGGCCGACATCGCAAGGGATGCCGGGCACATCGTTTTGTTGGGCAGCGATATTCGCCAGCTCCCGATCGCGATCAAGCTCGGCCGCGCCACCATGCGCCGCATCGTTGCCGGCCTGCTGTGGGCGAGCATCTACAACATCTGCCTGATCCCACTCGCCGCGACGGGCCTGATGCACCCGATGTACGCGGCGCTGGCGATGTCATTCAGCTCGGTGAGTGTGGTGGTCAACGCGCTGTGGCTCAAGTGGCGGTGGAAAGACGCATGATCAGCCAATTGTTGAAGCGTTACACGATCACCGAGATGATGGCTGGAGCCATCGGCGTGGCCTTTGCGCTCTTTGGGATGTACGCGGTGTTCTTTCCAAGCGTCATGGCTTTCTACTCGCCAGCAACAGCCGAGGGCGGTGTACACGGTGGGGGGAATATACGGACCGTTGAACTTGAAACGCTTGTCCCCTGGATTTGGACTCGGTTGTTTGGGGTGACCGCGTTCTTGGTGGGGGCTGGTCTTGTATGGTTGTCGCTGTTCTTTAGGCCGAAGAAAAAAATGAAGTGGTTCGTAGAGAGTTTGTTGTGTTTGATTTGATTGGGAATCAAACCAAATCCAGCCAAGCCTCCGGCAGGACCTCGAGCCAGAAGCGGCCGTTGCTTCGCTTGACGAAGACCTTGCAGCCGTAGACATTGCTGAGGGTTTCGGGGTTGATCACCTGGTCGGGCTCGCCGGCGGCGACGAATCGGCCGTGCTTCATGAGTAGGACTTGCGAAGTACGTGGCGAGAGCTCTTCGACGTGGTGCGTGATCATCAGGATCGCCGGGGCGTCGTCGGTGCTGAGCAGTTTTTCGATCGTGGCGAGGACCTGCTCCCGCGCGCGGAGGTCGAGCCCGGCGGTCGGCTCGTCGAGGATGAGCAGTTCGGGTTTGTGCACCAGTGCGCGGGCGATCAACGCGCGGCGTTGTTCGCCGGTCGAGAGCTTGCCGAGCTTGTGGTTCAGGCGGTGGCCGAGCCCGACGTTCTTGAGTAGTTGCCTTGCGTGCTCGATCTGCTCTTCGGTTGGCCTTTCGTACAGCCCAACGCTTGCGAAGTAGCCGGTGCACACGGCTAGGGTCGTCGGCAGCGCCGCATCGACCACGGCCCCTGTGACGTGTGCAAAGTTGTTGTCGGTCGTCGGGTTGATCAGGCCGACGCGTTTACGCAGCGCGAGGATGTTGGTCTGCCCGATGGTTTCGCCAAGTACGGTCAGCCGGCCCTCGGTAGCGAACATCGTGCCGGTCAGGCAGCGGGCGAAGGTGGTCTTGCCGCAGCCGTTGGGACCGAGGATCGCTGCGGCCTGCCCGCGTTTGATCTGGCAGGTAAGCCCGTCGAGGATCCGGGTGGTCCCCCGCCTGACCACAAGGCCTTCACAATCGATCGCCAGTGCGTTTGCTTCAGTCATGGCTAGAATGTATCAAGCGAAGCGAGAAGCATGTCAAAGCGATACGAACAAGTCCTGTTGGAACTGACGGACCTGCCCACCGGGGCCGGGCTCGAGGGCCGTGTGATCGAGTGGATCCAGCGATGGGCCAGGCGCCGCAAGGCCGTGACGCTGACGCGCGACAAGTTCGGCAACCTCACCATCAAGCGCAAGGGCGCCCGGTCAACGAAGCCGATCTACTTTACCGCCCATTTGGACCACCCGGCCTTCGCGGTGACGGAGGTGCTCGACCACGGCCGACATATCCAAGCCGAGTTCCGCGGCGGGGTGCACGACGACTACTTCGAGGGCACCGCCGTTGCGCTGCACCTACAGGGCAAGAAGCCCGTCAAAGGCAAGGTTGTCTCGTTGGATCGCAAACGATCGGCCGAGCTGCCGCAGCTTGTGACGATCGAGCTGGAACGCGTGGTGCCGGTGCTGCCCGGCGATTTGGTGACGTGGGCGCTGCCCAAGGCGAAAATTTCCAAGGGCCGACTGCACACGCCGGCCTGCGACGACCTCGCCGCTGTCGCCGCGGCGATCTGCGCATACGAAGAGTTGCTGCGCAAGCCCGCGTCGATGGGTGATGTCCGTCTGCTGTTTACGCTGGCCGAGGAGGTCGGCTTCGTCGGTGCGATCGGCGTGGCCAAGGCCGGCTCGGTGCCTAAGGCCTCGACGCTCGTATGCCTGGAAAACAGCAAGAGCATGGTCGACTCGCCGATTGGCGAGGGCCCGATCGTCCGTGTCGGCGACCGGATCAGCATCTTCGACCCCGACCTGACCGCGCGGCTCGTCGCGGTGGCGGATGCGCTGACTAAAAAAGACAAGGCGTTCAAGTACCAGCGCAAGCTCATGCCCGGCGGCGCGTGCGAGGCGACCGCCTTCCGCGCCTACGGCTACCTCAGTTCGTGCATCTGTCTGCCGCTGGGCAACTACCACAACATGGACGAGGCGAAGAAACGCATCGCGCCCGAGTCGATCTCGGTCGACGACTACCACCACCTCGTTCGCTTGCTTGCCGCGGTGGGCCGGGAACTTCCGACGACCCGCGCTCAGCAGGATCTGGTCAAGCGGTTGGACGGCCTGTTCGATCGCCGGCGCGAACTGCTCGGCTGATCGAAATTCATTTCGATTCGATCTGCGCAAGACCCGCGTGATGTGGCGCAGCCCTTGCGCGGGCGTGGATTGCGCGGCGCGGTTTCCGCGGGGTCGGCGAAGCTTGCGCGTTCGGATGAACCTCTCTAAATCATTTGTAGGCAAGGCTTAATGCATTACTTTGACGTTGCTGACCCCGGTTCTCCGCGCATGGCATCGGCGTTGCGTTTGGTCTGGCACGCGGACTTTCCCGCTTGTAGAAATAAATGCAGCGACCGACCGACAACACGAACGCCGATCAGATGCCAAAGTTCCTCGACCTGCTCGATCAGGACGGGGCCGAGGGCATGGGGTCGGTGATGCTACGGCTGGCCCACATGGCGGCGGCGCAGCACCGCGCCAACGCTCAGCCGCAACGCGTCAAGCCTTGGTCGGAGTTGGAATCGATTGAGCTTTCATTACAGGACAAGCCAGGGCAGGGACGCCCGGCCCAGGCCCGTAGTGCCCGAGACCTCGGGCCGGTGACCACGGAGGGTGACCGATGAACTACGGGCTCTACCTGTCCGCTTCGGGCGTCATGGTGAATGCACATCGCCAGGACGTCCTTGCCAACAACCTGGCGAACGTGAACACCGCCGGCTTCAAGCCGCTGTTCACCGATATCCGCCAGCGACCGGCGGAGAGTCAAGAGAACGGGCCGGTCGATTTCGGCCTGGCCAACGGGCTTCTGGACAAGCTCGGCGGTGGGGTGTTCGGTAAAGACCAGCGCGTCGCGTTTACGACCGGCGCTCCGGTTAAGACCGATCGCAACCTCGACGCTGCGCTGACGAAAGACAACGCGTTCTTCGTGGTCCAGCACACCGACGCCAACACGGGTCAGCAGAGTATCCGCCTGACCCGTGCGGGTAAGTTCACGACCAACGCCGCGGGTGAACTCGTGACGCAGGCGGGCCAGCGCGTGCTGAACAGCGACAACGAACCGATCGAGGTCAACGGCGCTAAGCCAGTGATCAGCCGGACCGGTGAGATCACGATGCTCGATGGTCTGGGCAATCCGCTGGGCAGCGACCAGCTTCAGTTGGTTGAGGCCGACCTATCGATGCTGCGTCCCTCGGGGCAGAACCTCTTTGAGATGACCGGTGGCGACAGCCGTACGCCGATCGATCATCCGGTGCTGCTCCCGGGCCACTACGAATCATCGGGCACCAACGCGATCAGCACGATGATGGAAATTGTCGCTGCGACCAAGGCCGCGACCGGCAACGCCAAGATGATCCAGTACCACGACCAGATGCTCAACGCATCGGTCAACACGTTCGCTCGTATCGCATAAACGACTTGTAACCCAGGGTAAACCCACACCATGGCCGTCAACGCACTCCACTCCGCAGCCACCGGGATGAACGCGCTCTCCACCGAGCTCGATGTCATCTCCAACAACCTCGCCAACGTCAACACCAACGGCTTTAAGTCCTCGCGTGTGAACTTCGAGGACCTGTTTTATCTTCAGAACCGCCAACCGGGCCTTGAAAGCGGCGCGGAAACGACACCGCCCGCGGGCCTGCAGGTCGGCCTGGGTACCCGGATCAGCAACACGCAGTACGATTTTTCTAACGGCTCGGCCGTCGAGACCGGCAACGAGTTCGACATGTACATCGCAGGCGACGGGTTCTTTAAGGTCGATATCCTCGAAGAGTTCGGCGGCGGTGCGGGCTACACCCGCGCGGGTAACTTCTTTACCAATCGTGATGGCGAACTGGTGCTCGGCAACTCCGACGGACCGCGCCTCGCAGACGGGCTCACGATCCCCGACGATGCGGTGGGCATCAGCATCTCTTCGGACGGGATCATCAGCGCAACGATGCCCGACAACTCCGTCGAAGAGGTCGGCCAGCTCGAGCTGCACAGCTTTGTGAACAAGGCGGGCCTGCGATCGATCGGCGGCAATATCTATGTCGAGTCGGAGATCTCCGGCCCATCGACAGCGGGCACCCCCGGCGAGGGCGTGCTCGGCACGATCAAGCATAAGCACCTGGAAACATCGAACGTCAGCCCGGTCAACGAGCTGGTCTCGCTGATCAAGACCCAGCGGGCGTTCGAGATGAACAGCCAGACGATCCAGGCGGCCGACGAGCTGCTGCAGACCGTTGGCAACCTCCGCCGGTTCTAAAGCGGTGAGTAGGTAGATGTGGCCGAGGGTGGAGCCCGAGGCCTTGGGATAGAAGGCAAAACGAAAGGCACGGAGGCCTGGCGATGCGACACGACGAACCTGCAACCATGATGCACCTGATCCGACCCCTGCTCCTGTTGATCGCCGTGTTCGCGCTGCTACTCATGACCGAGTATGCGGCCGGCGACTCGGTGCGGGTGCACGACGTGTCGGGTTCCGATGGGCCAGAGATCCTGCTGTCGCACGTCGCGGAACTCGAGGGCGAGTACGCGAGCCAGTATGCGGATATCGTGGTCGGCCGGTTTGTCGAAGGCGAGTCGAAGATCGAGATCAAGACCTCGACGATCCTGGAATCGATCCGCGACGAGGGTGCGAAGCTCGGCCTGCTGGATTTGAGTGGCTTCACACGTGTTGTCGTGCACCGCACGTTTAACAAGTCGGCTGCTGTTGATGGACCGATCGAACAGCCGGCACCTGTCGCGAACGTCGAGTCCAGCACGCGTGGCGCCGCGGTCACGGTGTATACGCCAACAACGGTGCGTGCCCTGATCGAGAAGACGATTGCGGATCGGATCGGCATCGCACTGCCCGAGCTGAAGGTTACGTTCAATGAGCGCGACGGCGAGCTGCTTGGCCGCAGCGCCGTGGCTGGGCGTTTCGAGATCGAGCCGATCGCCGAGCCGACGCTCGGGGCCGTCTCGTTCAGGGTCACCGGCTTTAACGGCACGCAGCCGATCGACAACGGCAAGACCGTGTCTGCACGCGTGCAGCAGCGGGTCATCGCGGTGATCGCTGGCGAGAAGATCGGCCGGGGCGACCTGATCGGCCGACGCCAGGTGCGTCTGCGTGAGGTGCTTATCGATAACGCGAGCCAGGCCTACCTCGCCGACACGGCGCTGGTCACCGGTCAGGTCGCGGCACAGACGATCAACCCCGGCGACCTGATCACCGCCGCCTCGGTCAAGTTGCCGATCGCGGTCAGCCGACGCGCTCGCGTCGCGGTCGAGCTGAACACCGGCGGGATCCGGATCACATTCAACGGGATTGCGCATAGCGAAGGCGCGGTCGGCGAAACCATCGAAGTACAGAACGCGAAGACGGGTGAGAAGTTCACCGCAACGGTGGTGGGCCGGGGCAAGGTCGTCGCGGGGCAGCGAGTCACTGACAAGAAAGAAGACGGACAATGAACGAAGCAAGATGGATCGGCATGGTCATGACGGGTGCTGCGATGCTCGGGAGCCAACAGGCGCTCGGGCAGTCGTCGTCGCTGTACACCACAACGGATAATCAGGCGCAGAGCGTCGCGGCACAGCGCTACAGCCTGCCGCTGGATCGCACGCGTCGGGCGCTGCCGGACGTCCACCCCGATGTCCCCCGTTTTACTGCGTATGTGAACACCCGGCCCGAGCCGCGCGAGTTCATGGTCAACGACCTGGTCACCATCGTCGTCCGCGAGTCGTTCGAGAGCGAGATGGACGCCGAGAAATCGACAGAGAAGACGGCCGACCTCAGCGGTGGGATCACGCAGTTCCCCCGGCTGACGCTCAAGGACCTGCTCGACTTGCAGATCCCTCAGGGCACCGCCGGCCCCGCGCTCGTCGAGCTCGGCTTCGAACGCGAGCATGAGGGCGAGGGCGAGTACGGGCGCACCGAGTCGATGACCGGCCGTGTCCGCGCCCGCATCATCGATATCAAGCCCAACGGCCTGCTCGTGCTTGAAGCGCGACGCACGATCATCAACGATGGCGAGCAGTCCGTCCTTGTCGCGACCGGCAACTGCATGCCCGAGGACGTCTCGGCCGACAACTCCGTCCTCTCGACCCAGCTCGAGAACCTGTTTATCGACAAGCAGCACTCCGGCGACCTGCGGGAGTCGGGCGAGAAGGGCTGGCTGACCAAGCTGTTCGATGCGGTGTTTGATTTCTAAACCGTGGCACCGCGGTTGCTCAAGGGTGCTTTACACACCCGGTGTTTCAAGGATTGAAGCATGATCACACGAAGGATTCGACCGATGTTCAAAGTACGTTTCGCCAGCCTGTTTGTTCTCGCGCTGCTCATCGCGGCGACCCCTGCGTACGGCACGCAGGTCCGCAACGTTGTCACGCTCAAAGGATCCGAGCAGAGCGTGATCAGCGGGATCGGCGTTGTCGTCGGGCTCAACGGCACGGGCGACGGCGAGTACGGGCCGGCGCACCAGGCCGTCTTGGCCGCCGTGGCACGCGGCCTCGACGCGACCGCCACTCCCCGAAATTTTACCGATGCCGACAGTATCGCCCTGGTCCACGTCAGTGCGACGGTTCCGGGCGAAGGCGTACGTGAAGGCGTCGACCAACTCGATGTGACCGTCGCGACCATTAACGACGCGAAGAGTCTGAAGGGCGGCGTGCTTCTGGACGCGGTCCTATTTGCCCCGGGCAAGAACGGCCGGGCCTACGCGGTTGCCTCGGGCAACATCATGCTGGAGGACGAGGAAGAAAACCCCCGCCGCGCAAAAGTCGTGCGCGGTGCGCACATGGTGCGCGACATCCCATCGATGAACCTCGACCCGCACAACCGGATCACGCTTGTTCTGCACGAGAGCAAAGCGTCCTGGGAGCTGGCGAACTTTATTGCGGAGGCGATCAACGGCGTGATGGTCCTGTCGATCGATGCCGAGCCGATCGCCCAAGCGGTAGACCAAAAGAACGTGATCGTGCAGGTGCCCGAGGAGGCACTGCCGAACCTCTCGGGGTTCATCACGCAGATCATGGTGACGACGATTGACTCAGAGATCGCCAGCGGCGGGGCGAAGGTGATCATCAACCGCGCGGAGGGGACGATCGCGATGACGCGTGACGTCGAGCTCTCGCCAGTGATCATCTCGCACAAGGGGATGACGATCCAGATCGTGACGCCCGAGCCCGAGCCGGACCCGAATAACCCGACCGTTGAGGCTGTGGACTTTATCGCGCTGGACCCGGAGAACCGTGGCGGCGCGGGGCTGCGTCAGCTGCTGGATGCGTTGAACACGCTCAACGTACCGGCCGAGGACCGCATCGCGATCATCAAAGAGATCCACGACCTTGGCGTTCTTCACGCGGAGCTGATCTACAAATGATCTCGACGACGCCCCCCATCATGGATGTGACGCTGGGTGAAGCGACGCGGCTTGCCGCGCCGACCGACCGTGACCCGTCTGCAGCGGTTTTTGCGGGGTTCATGGACCGCGCCCGGACCGAGGGCGGCGACCCTGAAGACCAGCTGCGCGAGGCGGCGGAGAAGCTCGTCTCGACCACGCTGATCATGCCGTTGTTCGAGCAGCTGCGCAACGATCCGCTCGCGAGCAATCTCATCAATGGCGGTCGAACCGAAAAGATTTTCCAACAACAGATGGACCAGGTGCTGTCTGACCGTATCGCGGGTGCGACACGGTTCGACTTGGTCGACGCGGTGTACAAGCAGTTGGCGACCGCGGCTAAGGGCGAGACGTTGAATACCGATGGCTGATCCACTTAACAAATACATCCCGGTTCTCGAAACGGTGCTCAAGCAACTCGCGGATCGGCACGAGCAGTTGCTGGTGCTGATGAAGCGTCAGCGGGAGTCGCTGCGATTGGCCGACCACCACGGCGTGTCGGAGTGCTCGCGGCTGGAGAACACGCTGGTGCAGGCGATCGGTGACCTGGAGAAGCGTCGGCTGGAGCTTGTTGCGCAACTGACGAAACTGGTCGATCCCTCTTCGGCGGCGCCAATGCGGATGCGGGATTTGGCCGAGCGGCTGCCCGAGCCGGCGCGGGGCCGACTGCTGGTCTTGCGTGAGCAGCTTCGCGAGCGGATCGCGGCGGTGAAGGATGAGTCGTCGGTGACCCGTCGGGCGACCGAAGCGCTATTGAAACACATGCAGGGTCTGGTGCACACGCTGGGCAGCGCGGGGCGGGCCGCGGGCTACGCGCCGGCAAGCCAGCCCCAGCCGACCAGCGGACAGACGATTGGAACTCTGAAGGTGACAGCGTAACGCGGGCGATACCCGCTGATGGATCAACGTTATGGGTTTGACCAGTTCCCTCTACATCGGACGCTCCGGCCTGCTCGCATCGCAGGCGGCGATCCAGGTGGCGGGCAACAACTTGGCCAATATCTCGACCGAGGGCTATCACCGCAATGAGATCTCTCTCGCGGCAGTACGCGCGAACGAATTGCAACGCGGGATCTTCCTGGGCAACGGGGTGCAGATCAATGCGATCACCCGGCAGGTCAATGAGGCACTCGAAGCCCGTCTGCGCAATGCGGTGTCGGACGAGGGCGGCTCACGTGTCAAGCAGGACCTCTGGTCGGAGATTGAAGCAATCGAGAATGAGCTGTCAGAGATCGATATCTCGACGCGGATGGCCGAGTTTTTCAATTCATGGTCGCAGATCGCTAACAACCCGCAGGATCTGTCGTTGCGGACGCTCGCGGTCGAGCAGGCCGAGACGATGAGCGACTACATCCGCTCGGTGCGCGGCGAGTTTCTCAACCTGCAGAAGCGGATCGACGACCGTACGGCCAACGCCGCGAACGCCGCCAACGACCTGCTGGACCGAATCGCACAACTCAACCAGTCAATCGCGTTGCAAGAAGGCGGCTCTCCAAGCCAGGCCGGCGGCCTGCGCGACCAGCGCGACCTCTACCTCAGTGAGTTGTCTGAGTACATCGACATCTCGATCAACGAGCAGCCCAGCGGCGCGATCGATATTTTTGTCGGATCGCTGCCGATTGTTCTAGGCAACGACAATCGGGGCATCTCGGTAACGACCGAATCGGTTAATGGGCAGCTGGAGACAACCGTTCGTTTGGCTGAGGACAGCAGCCCGTTGGATATCAAGAGCGGTGAACTGGGTGGATTGGTGCAGTTCCGTGGCGTACACCTTGAGAATGCGATCGAGACGCTGGACACTTACGCGAACGCGATGATCTATGAAGTCAACAAGATCCATAGCCAGAGTCAGGGCCTAAGCCTGCTCGACTCGGCCTTGGGTACGACCGAAGTGATTGATACCGCTGTTGCGCTCAATGACCCGTCTGCGCAGATCCCCTTCGAGATACAGCACGGCTCTTTCCAACTTCACGTTACGCAGTTATCCACCGGCCAGCGCGTGACGCAAACGATTAATGTTGATCTTGATGGTATCAATGCCGCAACCGACACCAGTTTGGACAGTCTCGCGGCGTCTATCGACGCGGTGGCGAATATTTCGGCGGTTGTGACCAGCGACGGTCGACTACAGATCACCGCTGACGCACAGGATTTCCAGTTCAGTTTCAGCGACGATAATACCGGTGCAATGGCGGCGCTGGGGGTCAACACGTTTTTCAAAGGCGACGGCGCGGGTGACATCCACGTTAACACTGATCTGGTGAATGACCCTCGTTACATTGCGGTCGCACGTGAGCACCTTGCTGGTGATAACCGTGGTGCTTTGGCCATCTCTGCACTCCGCGATACCGGCGTTTCCACTCTGCAGGGCCTGAGCCTGCCGGCGTATTGGAATCGCCACATCGAAGACGTCTCGATCCGCACGGCCCAGGCGATCGATCAGCTCAATGCGGACTCGGTGGTAAAGGAGAACCTGCAGGTCCAGCAGCAGTCGTTCAGCGGCGTGAACGCGGACGAAGAAACGATCGACCTCATGAGCTACCAGCGCATGTACCAAGCCAACGCACGGTTTTTGAATGTCGTTGATGAGTTGATGCAAACACTTATCAGCATTGTCTAGTCTCCATTATTAACGAACTGCTATGTCCACGATCTCTCCCTTACTGGCACGCACCTCGAACCTGATGTCGAGTGAGTTGTTGCGCCGTCGGTTGCAGGAGACGCAACGTGAGTTGTTGTTGGCTCAGGACCAGGCGTCGACAGGCAAGATTCTTAGCCGTGGGTCGGATGCGCCGGGCAGCATCTCAGCGGTTCTATTTCTTAATCAGGCGAAGATCGAACGAGAGCAACAGAAGGTCAATCTTGAGCACGCTCGTGGTGTACTGAACTTGGGCGACGCTGCGCTTCGCGATATCACCGATATTTTGATTGAAGCCCAACAGATCGCTTCAAGTCAGATTGGTATTGGATCTGATGCCACAACACGTGCGACTCAAGCGGGCGTGGTAGACGCACAACTCGCTGGCGCGATCGAGGCGGCCAATCGTCAATTCAACGGGCTGGCTATCTTCGGGGGTAACAACGGTGCCTCTGCTGGCAACCCGGTATTTGAGGCATTCCTCGGTGGGGTTCGCTATACCGGCGGAGATCTGGACCTGAACAACGACGGCGGTGCGCTTACCAATCTCGACTTCAACAGCAATGGGCTCGACTCACTGGGTGCGCTTTCGACACGCGTCAAGACTCTCGTAGACCTGGACCCCCAGGCAAACGCTCAAGTGCTTCTTCGGGATATCGACGGGGCGCGGGAGCGTGGCTTCGCGGCTGGCGCGGTCAACCTGACGGTCAATGGCGTGCCGACTTCTGTCGACCTGACAACAGTCGATACGCTCAGCGACGTAGTGACGCGGATCAATGATGCGATCACGAGCCTTGATCCTGGGTCCGGTTCGCTTAGCCTGGGGCCCGGGGGTTACACCCTGACTGCCAATGCGGGCAACGCGATTACCATTGCCGACGCGTCGGGGGGCACCACCGCGGCGGATCTGGGGATTGCGGTCACCGCAAGTTCAGCCTCGGTTGCAGGTAGTGACTTGAATGTCAGGCTCTCGGACCGAACCCTGCTAAGCAGTTTTGGTACGTCCGTTGATTTTTCTAGCGGCCTGTTGATTAATCAGGGTGAAAATACAGCGGTTGCCGATTTCTCGAGTGCGGCGACGGTGCAAGACATGAAAAATGTGATTGATGCCTTGAACCTCGGTTTACGGCTGTCGATTAACGACACGGGCACTGGCTTGGATCTAGTCAGCGAAGTCAGCGGGGTCGAGTTAAGCATCGGTGAAAATGGCGGGACCACGGCCGAGGATCTTGGCCTTCGTACTTTTGGGCAGGATACGCAACTGAGTGACTTCCGTAGTGGGGTTGGCGTGCAGACTACCGGCGCGGGCGAGGCGGACCTGGATATCACATTGCATGACGGAACGAATTTCACGGTTGACCTCGCTTCCGCGGCATCAGTCGCGGATGTCATCACACTGACCCAGGCTGCTGCCGCTGCTGCAGGCCTGACGGTCGGGGCAGACTTTGATATTGCTTTGGCGGCGACAGGCAATGGCTTTGAAGTAACGGACAGCACTGTGGGGGCCAGCGATTTTGTGGTCACCAACGCGGGACTGAGCTTTGCGGCTGAGAACCTGGGCATCAAAGTAAATGCCGCCGCTGGCTCGACGATCTCCGGTACAGACCAGACCAAGGTTCAGGTCGAGAACTTATTTACACATTTACAAGAATTAAGCACTGCACTCCGGAATAACAACGAGCGTGGCATCACGCTTGCTGGTGATTCTGTAGAAAACGACATCGACCATGTAGTGTCTGCGAGGGCACGGGTCGGTGTGAAGGCCAAGCGTGTAGAAGATCAGCTTGTCCTTGTTCAAGATCGTGATATCCAGGAGCAAACCATGCTCAGTCAGTTACAGGATGCGGATCTAACAGAAGTCCTGACTCGTTTTCAGCAGCTGCAACTTCAGCTGCAGGCATCGCTGCAGGTTGGCTCTGCCAATCAGCAATTGAGTTTGTTGGATTTCTTGCGCTAGGCGCAAGATTTGCGCGGGACGCGGCCAAGCAGCCGGCCCGAACCGCGCAATAAATGACAGGCGGCTGAAGCCGCCGCCCGCGACAGGATGTCCTCAGCGGGTATTGGACCCAGGATGGATCGGGCTGCAAGAAGGTGTGATGACGATGAAGATCAATTCGTCACGTTTCGGTGAAATTGAGGTCGACGACCAGCGGGTCATGACCTTCCCCAAAGGCCTGCTGGGCTTCCCCGACTATCAGCAATACGTGCTGATCGAAGCGGGGCAGGACAGCTATTTTTGGTGGCTTCAGTCGGTAGACAAGGCGGACCTGGCGTTCATCGTCACGGACCCGACTTTGTTCATCCCGACGTACAAGGTACCAGTAAAGGCAGAGCAGATCAGCCAGCTCGCATTGGATACGGTCGACGATGCACAGGTGCTCGTGATCGTGAACAAACGCGGCGAAACGCTGACCGGCAACCTGCAGGGCCCGCTCGTTGTGAATGTCAAGAACTGCATCGGTGAGCAACTGGTGCTCAGCGACCGCCGGTTCACGACGCGTGTGCCGCTGGTTGAAGTGAAGGCCGCGGTGCACGCTCAGAGTGCTTGATTGGGGCAGAAAAATTGACCCGGCTTTTATGTTGCCGGGGATGTATAAGAAGTAAGAAATACCCGTGCTTCGTATTAAGTACGGGGCCTTGCAGGACGCAAGGCGAGACCATGGCCAAGGAAGGACCATTCAAGCATGCTCGTGTTATCACGACAGCGCGACGAAACGATCATGATCGGAGACGAGATCGAGATCACCGTCGTTGATATCAGGGGGGACAAGGTTCGGCTGGGCATCAACGCCCCACGTACGATCCAGGTCCATCGCAAAGAAGTGTACGAAGCCATCCGACGTGAGAACACGGAGGCCGCTCAGATCGAGATTGATGATTTAAGTGTTGTAGACCAGAACCTGCGTCAACGAAACGGGCAGCCGAAAAGCAACGGCCGATCCCGGTTGAACCAGTCACCATAGAGAAGGACCTGTTCCCCGGCGCAAAGGATTGCTCGCCGGATTGTGAAGCCGAGCTTTAGCGAGGCGACGAAACCCCAAACGGTTGTTTAGTAATGATCAGCCGCAACTGATGACAAACACGGAGGTTTGTCCAAATGACACGGATTAATACGAATGTCTCTGCAATGGTCGCCCGTACGAATCTGGGTCGGACCAACACCGACCTCGCAACCCGATTACAGCGCCTGTCGACAGGCCTGAAGATTAATCGCGGTGCAGATGACCCCGCCGGCTTGATCGTTTCCGAACGATTGCGCGGTGAGATCTCGAGTATCGGACAGGCCGTCGACAATATCGAACGAGCCTCCAACGTCATCGCGACGACCGAGTCCGCCCTGCAGGAGATCAACGACCTGCTGGTCACGATCAAAGGATTGACGGTCGAGGCGGCCAACACCGGTGCCTTCTCCAAAGATGAGATCGCCGCCAACCAGTTGCAGATCGACTCGGCCATCGACTCCATCACACGTATCTCAAATACAACCAGCTTTGCCGGCCTAAAGTTGCTCAATGGCTCGTTGGATTACCTGACCTCTGGTGTCACGGCCAGCCAGATCTCGGACGTCTCCATTAAAGGTGCCAACTTCGGTCTAAATACTTCGATCCCGGTCACTGTCGAGGTCCTCCAGTCTGCTGAGTACGCTTCGTTGTTCCTCTCGGGCAATGGCACCGGCACATTCAGTTCTGCGGTTAGTTTCGAAGTTCAAGGCAATTACGGTGTGCAGACCTTTAATTTTGCGTCTGGCACGGCATTGTCATCCGTCGTCAACGCGATCAACCAGGTCTCTGACGCGACCGGTGTTACCGCAGCACTCGCATCTGCCGCAGACCCGACCTCTGGTTTGACGCTAACTTCTCTGGAGTTCGGCTCCTCAGAATTCGTCAGCGTTCGCAAGCTCTCAGGTGGTGCGTTCTTTGATGCATATACCGCGCAGGGTGGTGGTGCCGTCAATCGTGATATCGGTGGCGACACCCTCGCGCTGATTAATGGCAACCTTGCTATCGGTGATGGTTTGGATATATCGCTCAATGCAACCACGCTCAATGTCGAAATGACACTGACTTCCGGGGCTGCTCAGACGATCAACACGCCATTCTCTTACTCCATCACAGGAGGCGGAGCTACCTATCAGATCGGGCCGGACATCAACACGCTCCAACAGGTTGGTTTCGGCATCCAGTCTGTCGCCGCGACTCGCCTGGGCAACTCGACCGTTGGTTTCCTCAACGAAATCGTTGCGGGTGCGAGCAATTCTCTGGCTAACGATGTTCGTGGAGCTGCGGATATTGTCGATACCGCAATCGATCAGGTCTCGACCCTTCGCGGCCGGATCGGTGCGTTCGAACGCAACACGCTCGACGCGACGCTGCGATCGCAACAGGTTTCGCTTGAGAATCTAACCTCTGCGGAGAGCTCGATCCGCGACACCGATTTCGCGGAAGAAACATCGAATCTAACGCGTGCCCAGATCCTCCAGCAGGCCGGCACTCAGACCCTGGCGATCGCAAACAACTCCGCCCAGTCGGTCCTGTCGCTGCTGGGGTAGGTAGGGCCTAGGGTCTAGATCAGATTGATACACGTGAGCCCCGGTCGATTGGCCGGGGCTTTTTTATGGATAGTTCGCGTTTAGCGGGTGACACGAAGCGTCCCGTGCGAACGGGAGTAAACTGACGTTATGAAAGACATGCTCAATTACCTTGCCGTTGCGTTGCTGGTCTTCGCGACGCTGATACCGACCACCGCCCAAGCGCAGATCAAACGATTCGAAGCCGCCGACTCCGAAGGCGTTAAGGCTTCGCGCGATGAATCGACGCTTTACCTCAAACTCGACGCCGAGGTAAAAAGCCCGATCACGATCCCGCGTCTCGCCGCGCCGCTCCGCGTAGCCACCTTCGCGAACCCGGAAGTGGATGGCAAAATAAAGGTCGTTCCAAAATTAACTACATGGGAGATTCATTGGGGCGACCGTCCAGCAGGCGACGAGGCGTTGCTATGGCTACAGTTCGACGCCCAGCCGCTGCTGCTTTCTGAGCTCAAGCCGACCGTCGCGGCCGGCGATGGCTCTTTCTACCTCCCTGCGCACTTCGCAACGACACGCGGCGAGAAGGTCCGCTACGAGCCGCAGCCCAAGAAGAACACGGTGGGTTATTGGGTCGGCAAGAAGGACTCGGCGATGTGGACGATGCAACTCGATGAGCCCGGCCGATTCAACGTTGCCGTCCTCCAGGGCTGCGGCAAGGGGCAGGGTGGTAGCACCGCAACGATGTCGTTCATCAGCCCAGTCAAAGACATCACCCCGACGATCGACTTTGAGGTTGTCGAGACCGGACACTGGCAGAACTTCCAGTGGGTGCAACATGGCGAGGTCGAGCTCCGCCACGCAGGCGAAGTGGAAGTGACCGTTGCGCCCAAGCACATCAAAAAAGCCGCGCTGATGGATATCCGCGCGATTCATTTGATTCGCTTGCCGGATAAGAAGAAGTAAGCATCTGAAAAAGCCGCGAGGCTACGCCTCACCGGAAAACAATGACACGGTTGTCACGCTTCTCCGGCGACGCGTAGCGTCGTGGCTATTTAGTTGATCGAGCAATAGTTTTGAATACGCCTCACATCATCCGCTGCTGCACCTCGATGAGGTGGTAGCCGAACTGGGTTTTGACCGGGTCGGAGACCTCGCCAAGCGGCAGGTCGGAGAAGATGACCGCATCGAACTCGGGGACCATATCACCCTTGCCGAACTGACCCAGCGAGCCGCCGCCCTTGCCCGACGGGCAGGACGAGTGCTCTTTGGCGAGGTCGGCGAATGCGGCGCCATCGGCGATCTGCTGCTTCAGCTCGAGGGCCTGTTCTTCGGTCGAGACAAGGATGTGGCTGGCGACGGCGCTGGGCATGATGGGACTTTCGGTTAAGGGTTCAAGCCTTAGTTTAAGCATATTTGGCAGGGCGGGGGATCAGTCTGTGTTGGCCAGTCGCGAAGGCACCGCCGACGGCTAAGCAGATGACATCGGACCAGAGGAAGTTTGTGCCGAGCAAGAACCGTGTTGGGGCGAAGCCGCGCAGCGTGGCCAGTGGCTCGCCGTGGTAGAGCTGGCTCGCTTCAATACCGAGGGTGAAGCAAAGGGTCAGCAGTAGCAGCCGCCACGCGGGCCAGCGGACAAAAGCCGCCGCGAAGAGGAAGAAGAACATGACCGCCCAGAGTGTGTCGGCCAGGTACGTTGCAATGAATCCGGAGATGGTAGCGGCATCCGCATCGCTACGAAAGCTGCGGGCGATCAACCCGGCCGGGATCATCGATAGGGCGATGGCGAGGTAGACGCCGCGCTGCTTCAAACGAGCGACTCGACCTTCGGCCTCGGCAACCCTAAAAAGTTCGCCAGCAGGATCGGGCCTTCGGTTGTCATGAAGCTCTCGGGGTGGAACTGCACGCCCTCCATTGGGGCGTCGCCTTCGAACGCGTCGGCCTTGGACCGCAGCCCCATGATCTCGCCCTCGTCGGTCCAGGCGGTCACCTCGAACTTGTCGGAGTTGAAGCTGTCCTTATTGACGATGAGCGAGTGGTAACGCGTCGCGGTGAAGGGGTTGGACATGCCGGTGAACAGGCCTTTGCCGTCGTGGTAGATCGGGCTGGTCTTACCGTGCATGAGGCGGACGTTGCGCTCGACGACCATGCCGAACTGCTGGCCGATCGATTGGTGACCCAGGCAGACGCCCATCAGCGGGACCTTGCCCGCAAACGCCTCGATGATCTGCATCGACACACCGGCCTCGTTGGGCGTGCAGGGCCCGGGCGAGACAATGACGTGTGTCGGGTTGAGCGCGAGCGCTTCTTCGGGCGTGATCTTGTCGTTGCGGACGACCTTGACCGGCAGGGCGTCGGCGTCCTGGCCATTGGCGACCATCAGCTCGCCGATGCGTTGCACGAGGTTGTAGGTGAACGAGTCGTAGTTGTCGATGAGCAGGATCATGGGCGAAATAAGGGGCTGTAATCGGTGGCCAGCAGGCCCATCACTATACTCGGTGCGGGGTGATCGCCCACCCCCCTCCGCCACGCTCTGGAGATTCCGATGCTTCGTTCAATCGCCTGTCTGCTCATTTGCCTCTTGCTTGTGCTGCCCGCCGCCGCGGATCGGCCCAACGTGCTGCTCATCACCGCCGACGACCTGAACTGGGACTCGCTGGGCTGCTTCGGCAACGAGCTGGATGGCATCACGCCCAACCTCGATGCGCTGGCCGGGCAGGGCACGCGGTTCGATCACGCGTACGTCGCGATCGCGATTTGCCAGCCGGGCCGGGCGGCGATCATGACCAGCCGGTACCCGCACCGCTCGGGGGCGCTGGGCTTTGACAAGATCAACAAAGGCGTGCCGACGCTGCCCGAGACGCTGCGCGAGGCCGGCTACTACACCGCGGTGATCGGCAAGGCGACGCACACCGTGCCGAGCCGACGCAAGACCGCGTTCGACGAGTCCTACGCGATGGGCGACCTGGGCTTTGGCCGGTCGCACCGGCGCTACCGCGAGACCACCGCCGGGGCGATCGACAACGCGAAGCGGCAGAACAAGCCGTTCTTCCTGAACGTCAACCTGCACGACCCGCACCGCCCGTTCGCCAACGCGGCGCAGGAGAATCGGCAGAAGAGCAAGAAGCGGTGGGAGGGCGTGCCGCTCGTCGAGAACCCGTACAAACCCGACGAGGTGCCGCTGCCCGGCTTCCTCCCGGACCTGCCGGAGATCCGTCTGGAGATCGCCGAGTACTACACATCCGTTCGGCGGATGGATGAGATCATCGGCGAGGTACTCAAGGTGCTCGACGAGTCGGGCCAAGCGGACAGCACGGTGGTGATGTTCCTGTCCGACCACGGCATCGCGGTGCCGTTCGCGAAGACCAACTGCTGGCAGCACAGCAACAAGACGCCAATGATCATTCGTTGGTCGGGCAAGACGAAAGCGGGTGCGGTCATCGATCAGACGATGGTCAGCTCGATCGACCTGACGCCAACGATCCTGGATATCGTCGGGCTGGATAATTTGGAGGGCGCGGACGGCAAATCGTTCCGCGGGCTGATCGACCCGGCGGTGCCAAGCGATGGGGTCGGGCGTGACCACGTGTTTGTCTCGATCAACACGCTGTCATCGCGCAAGGAGTTCGCGATGCGCGGGATGATCACGAGGACGCACGGCTACGTCTGGAACAAGTGGTCAGACGGTAAAACCGCGTTCAAGAACGAGTCGATGTCCGGCCGGACGTTCAAGGCGATGGCGGCGGCTGCGGAGAACGAACCGGCGATTGCACAACGGACCAATCACTACCTCTACCGCTCGCCGCAGGAGCTCTATCACTACGTTGACGATGCGGATGCGCTCGTGAATGTGTTCGAGCAGAAGGGCCACCGCACCTACGGCTGCTATGCACAGTACCGGCTGCTCCACCAGATGCGGGACACGAAAGACCCACAGTTCGAGGCGTACCGGTCGTACCTCAAGTCTCTGCCGAAGGAACAGGCCCGGGGCCTGCCGCACTTCGAGCGCGGGACTAACCCACCACCAGATTCACCAGACGGCCCTTGATCACGATCACCTTGCGGATGGTTTTGCCATCCAGGTGGGCCCGCACGTTTTCGTCTTCCTTTGCGATCGTTTCGATGGTCGCTTGGTCGGCATCCGCGGGGATGTTGATCTTCGCGCGGAGCTTGCCGTTGACCTGCACGGGCATCTCGATCGTGTCGAGCACGAGTTTGCTCTCGTCCCACGTCGGCCAGTCGGCGTCGGCGAGGTAGTGGTGCTGGTCGTGACCAAGCT